>Ga0307444_1000004_pt1 | contig 165237 bp, 134 predicted proteins | sample SalMarSW160340MG_FD_202145 | JGI IMG/M metagenome (GOLD analysis project Ga0307444, IMG submission 202145) | Salt marsh sediment microbial communities from the Plum Island Ecosystem LTER, Massachusetts, United States - SW1603-40 | ecosystem: Environmental > Aquatic > Marine > Intertidal zone >...
CCATGTCTTAATTCAAAGCTGATTCTAGTATCAGACTCCCAAACATAGGATGTACAAAGCACCATCTTTATTTCATAATCAGGATGAGTTGATAGGTTGTATTCAACAAGAGATTCTGTACTTTGATGTTGCATAACATGAGAAGGTACGTCCCACGTATCAATTGGATCAAGAGCCGCAGGATTTGATCCCCATCCAACAACTAATGTATTTTTTTCCCCAGCTTGTAATTTAATCGCACCACTCATTACTCCAAGGATAATATTACCTACTCCTGAAGCAGCAAGAGCAATAGCTAAAACAATTATGGCTAAATTTTTCTTTTCCATTTCCATATTAAAATCACGTAATATTTTATGTTTGTTTTTAATTTTTATTAAATGTGTTGTTAAATATGTGTTTAAATTTGTAAACTTATAAGTTTTATCTTTTTTTTTCTATTGTTTTATGAAATCACTTTAGATTGATAAGTTGCTTTTTAAATGTGAAAATTTCAAAATTTCTCTATTTTTCATTGTTTTGCCTAAATAAAATCAAATTTCGGATTAAATCCATCATTTTCGTAGAAATTTTAATTTTTTCCTAAAATTTTAATTAAAAATTAATAAAAGTGAAATGATGGGAAGAAAAGGAAGAAATTTGTTATAAATTTAACATTTCGACAATCTTCTCAAAGTAAAAAGAAAAAAATAGAATAATAAATAGTATAAATCCAGCTATTATGATTCCTTTGTCGAAAAAGGCTTTTTCAGGGTTACGAACAATTTTAGGTTTAGCTGAAGTTAAATACATATATCTCATGATTATATAAAGCGAAATTGGTATTGTAAAAATGGATATAAATTCGTAAAATGTGGCAATTCCAGGCTCATCCAAATTAAAAATTAGAATTAGATAGAGTGAATAAGTCATAAATAATGAACCTGCTATTAGAATATGAAATTGATCTAATAATCTACTAGAATATTGGTCATATATATTTTTATGTTCAATAGCTTTATCCTTTCCGAGAAACTCTAAATCACCTTTTCTTTTTGCTATACTTAAAAACATAGCTACTTCAAATAGGGCTAAAAATAACCAAGCGGAAACAAATTGCTTAATTATCATGCAACCGGCTAATGCTCTCCATAAATATCCAGTAGATAAAATAATTATGTCAATGAAAGCATACTTTTTAAAAAGATGATTATATAGTTGCCCAGTAATAATTAAAAATATAATCATTGTGATAAAACCCAAATTTGGGGGGATTATTATAAAAATCAGAAAGAAAATAATAATAGCAGTTAGTAAGAGTATTATAATTAGAGCAAAAAAAACAGAGATTTCACCGGAAGCAAGAGGTTTTTTTTTAATCTTTTCTGGATGTGATCTATCTTTTTCAATATCTCTAATATCATTAATTATATAATTAAGTGATGAGGCACAACATAATAGTACAAATCCGATTATTAAAGTAAAATAAAGTGATATTTCAAATAATTGTTTACTAAAAAAAATTCCAACAAAAATTAGTACATTTTTATAATATTGGCGAATCCTTAAAAGATGGAGAATATTTTTTATCTTGCTACCCATTATAAGCATTTTGAAAGAGACATTTATATTAAATTTTTTTAAGTCATGATTATACTATCGGGTTTGAATTTCTTCAATATTCTATACCCTAAACGACTCGAAAAGCTTGTTGATGATTTTATTTGTATCATTGCTGTATTATATTCAAAACTTATCAATTCTAATTTATTATAAGGAATCTTTATATTCTTCCCAAAAACGGTATTGATTGTTATTTCATCTTCTCTTTTCTTCATGCTCTTAAGAGTAGTTTTCTTGAAATCCTGAGAGTGGAGGTCAATGTTCTGAATATTCCCAATTTCTAAATTATTAACAGCTTTTTTAAGATATATAAAGGCTTGTAACTTTTTTTCTGATAACCACTTCAATACGTTTACTTCAGATTTTCGAGAAATAGGGCTTTTGCTAATAACTAAGTAAATTTTTTTCGGGCGAATTATTAATTCGCTAAGAGAATAATTAACCAGTTTCGCTTCCTGATTATCATTGTCGATAATAGTTAATTTAAAGTCACCTAATTTTGATGCTGTACTTATATTTATACATTTAAAAATTTTGACTTCTCCTTTAATTTTAAGAAAAACTTCATGATCTTCAAAATTCTTGAGAAAAAGATGAGAATTTGGTAATTTCGTTTTTACAAGAGGTTTTTGGATCTTTTTATTATTATTGTCCACGAAAAGATAATATCCCTCTTTGTTATTTTCATTTAATTTAATATCAATTAATTTAAAAGATATATTCTTTTTTAAGAAATACTCTCCATTCAAATCATATTGAGTGTGTGAATATAAAGATGGACTTAATACAACATTTTGAGTTGTTTTTAAATTTTGAATAATAAATTGAATAGGATCTGTTATATTATCAATATATTGAACACCAATTAACTTACCAAAAATAATTTCATCTGTAATTAGATTTTTAAAGATAAAGTGCTTTTGAATTTCAAATTTATATAATTCTCTTCGTTTAAGTATCTCCATTAAGAAAGAAATATCATCAATTTTAAAAAAATCCTTAAATTTATTATTTGCTAAGATTTGAAATTTTTCTCTTGCTTCTTCAAATTTTTTTGCATATTTTTTTTGATTAGATTTTTTTAGACATATAAATGGAAGAATTGCTTCCTTAATAGGTTTTAATTCATTACCTAAAATTGCTGCAATCCTATAATAACTAGGAGGATGGGAATTAATTAAATTAGCCAAAAGTGATCCTCTTGATGGTTTTATCATTGAATGATTTAAATAAATTGCTGTATTCATATAATCCAATAGTTGGTTATCTTTTGTGATTTTTTCTTCACTTAAAAGCATAGTGTTCAATCCAATTTCTCGACCAGATGAATAAAAACTTTCTAAGTTATAAAGAGCTTTGGCAAGTTCGTTTGCATATCCAGCTTTCTTTGCTTTTAAATCTGCCTTTCCTTCTAAAATTCTTACAAGTATAAAAAGAATCATATATATCGCTAAATTTAAAAGGATAAAGTATATCATTGGAAGCTGCGGATTTCCAAAAGTATAATCATAGTATGTAGCAGGAATACCAAGAAACATTCTTACAATAAGATCAACAGAAGTAATTAAAGTTAAAATAAGAGTATGTTTTCCTTTTGTATGGGCTAATTCATGAGCCGCAATGCCTTTCAATTCATCTTCAGGAATTTGATTTATATCATCTGCTATAATAGCAATTCGTTTATCAAATACAGAGCCGTAAGCCATAGCATTTAATATGGGATATTTTCCAAAACCTACTGTAACTTTTCCTTTAATTCCAATATCAACTTTTATTTTATTTATGATCTTCAATAGATTCTCATCTCTTACTTTATGAATTCCGAGTAATTTATCCAAAATGAATCCTGATACGAAATAAATTCCCCAATTAACTGCAATTAATATAAAATAGACATTAAAAAAGAGGTCAGTAATCTTGAATTCACTAGAAACAATAGGTCTATCTGCAATAAAAGTTAGTGGAGTATATCGGTTAATAATTACAACAGCTAGCCATGCTATAATATAAAGAAATAAAGTTAAATATTCAGGGCTCATAAATCGCCAGACAATTATGTATTTTCTTCCAAATAACAAAAATCCTAGAATGAGGATTATCCAGAAAGAAAATGCAAAACTTGCATTAATATAATCTGGATTTCCTAAATAATAAGAAAAAAGACCAGCAACAAAAATAACATTATAAGTTATTAGAGAGATTATTAAAATTTTATTAATAATAGGATAATCTTTTAATTCAAATATCCCTATCCATAAATATATTGAGAATGCGCCCATTATTGACGTAAGAAAATCTTTTGAAACGAAAAAAATAAGAAAAAAGAAAAAAAATATTGCGACAATATCACTCATTTCACTTCTTTTACCATTTTTAGCCCATTGCAGAAATTCTTCAATAGTTAATAAATAGAGGCCAAAAGTTATTAAAAAGGTCCAATCAGTTAGAAGCGTTAATAAGTTAAACTTAAAAATAAATGAATTTACTATTAAAAAAATTCCAATTGAATAGAAGGGATAAGAAAATAAAAGTAAATATCTAATCTTTTTTTTCACAGAAAATACCTATATTAGTTAACAAGTTTTTTTAATTAATTTGTCAATTAATAGATTCATTTTTAATTTTGGGTTTCAATTTTATTCATCTTATCAATTTCAAACCAGAAATACTTTATTGTAATCAGATACCATAATAACAATATAGGAATCATTAATATAAACGAAATTAATAGATTAATTGGAATATTCATTATCCAAAGGTTTACATCTTTAAAAGGAAGAGGCATAATTACAGCTTCAATAAATATTAAGAATGCCAAAATAGAGATTAATAAAACTATCATCAGAAAAATTATTCCTTTAATTCTGGGGAATTTATATAATATGAAAATAGTTGGAGCTAAAAGAACGATTAACATAATAATAAAGATGTAGGCATTTAAGCTCCCTAAACTATATTGCATGAGTAAGATAGAGAGTATGGAAAAAAAACCACATATTATTGAAATAGCATAAAAGTTTTTTAGTAATTCTGGTTCTGTTAATGGTCCTTTTGCTAATATTAATCTAGGCAATGTTAATACTGCATCTTTTTGATCTGAAGCTTTAATTCGATCATCCTCAAGTAAGATTATATCTTCTTTACTACCTTTGATACTACTGCTCTCAAAAAACCCACGTACGGAATAAATATAATAAAAACTGTTGAATATCTGAATTAAAAGAGCACAAAAAGTGGCAACTTCTAATGACCCAAATAACATAATGCATGCAATCATTGCACCTATGCTTAATGTACCTATATCTCCAGGAAATACTTTTGCTGGAAATTTATTATATATGAAAAAAGGAATTAATACTGCAATGACTGGAATTGTAAAAATCACTCCCTCAGCAGAATTCCAGATTAAACTACATATAAAAAGAAAACAGACCGCGATTAAACACGTTCCTGAACCCTCGCCATTGTAACCTTCTAACATATTTACTGTATTGGTAAAAACAGCTACAATAATGGGGATTAAGAAAGGATATATAATTGTTAATCGAGTTTGATCAAGGAAGGGAATAGTTGGTGAACTTATTGTAATAAAACCAATTAAATTAGCAAAAAAAATAGTTGTCCCAGAAAAAATTGATAAAATTATTTTATACCGTGATCTGAGTTTTTTTCTATCATCGATAAATCCAATAGCTCCTGCTATCAAAATAGTTAATAAAAAGACAATGGTTTCATTCATAAAATTAGGAAAAAATATAATTAAAAAAATTGAAGTAATGGAAAAACCAATAACTATACTAATACCTCCAGATTCGGCAATTTCTGGTTGAGCATTCTTATGGATGTCATATCCAACAAATTTCTTTTTTTTCATCAATTTTATTATGTACGGGAGGATTAAGTAAGTAATTAGAAAGCCTACAATAAATATAATAATTAAATAAAATATTTCTAAAAATCCCCATTTCAAATCAGATAATGGAATCATAATTTTTACAAAGTAAAAGCTATTTTGAAGATATTAATATTTTGAACTTTAAGGTTGAAAAAAAAAATATTTGGCTTAATATTATAGTTTCCGATTTTTTACATTATGTAAAATGGAATGTATGAATAATTAAATTATTGAACTCATTTAAGGATAGTAAATCGTGCAATCTTAATTTTTTTTACAATTTATCTATTGATTTTATAGAATTTAAACTAAAATTCTATTCAAAAAATATTAAACTCTCTTAAAAGACTTACTTATACAATTATTTTATATTTCAATAAACGAGTATTTCCTCAAAAAAAAAATTAAAAAAAGAAATTTTCCTTTTAAATCCAACACCATTGCATGGTTGTCCTCTTATAACTAATATTTATTTATAAGGATCACACAAATAGGATTTAATTTCTTTGAGATCTAAATCAAAATTCTGATTATCAACTGAATTTTTTTGATATAGAATGCTATCTTCCATTAGATTACTCCCAGAAGTTTTGTGTCAAAAACAATCATCATCACCGCTCCCATCATCACCGCTCCCATCATCAGGGCTAACTGTTGTAGTTGAAAATGCAACAAAAATAACAAGAGATATAGTAGTAATCACTGCAATTAAAAGACATAGTGTTAATAATTTTTTTTTTCCTACTTTTCTTTTCAAACTGAATTTAAACATGGTATTCTTTTCTTTAACTTTAATTAAATTGTATTTTACTTGCAAGCAAAATAAATCTTTCTTCTTATTATTTATAAATTTCGGTTTTTTTAACATATTTAAAATTTTTTCTAGTTAAATGATAAATACCAATTAAGAATTGAGTTTTATGACTTTTAATTTGTAGTCAAAAATATAACATTAAAAATATCTGTAATTGAAAAATTTTTTTAAGTAAATTATTAAAAATAATAGCCCGGCACGGAATTTCGATTAATCAGAAACCTTTTTAATATTCGAACCGTGGTCGCGGGGTTCAAGGCCCCAAATGCTTGGCCAATTTACTTAATACATAATATATGTATTAATCTACACCACCGGGCTAAGAGTTTGTATTTGAAATAGTTGATAGATTTTATTTTATTTAATTTTAAATATTAAATGGTTTAAGATCTTGATTAAAAAATTTTTCATCTAATAAATTTTTATTGGTTTTAAGGAATTCAATTTCTTTTCTTTCATCACGATACTTATCAGGAAGCATCTGTGGAATTGTATCTATAATAGGATACCAACGTTTACATTTGCTGCAAAATAATATACCTGATTCAATTTCAATGTCTAATTTTACCTTATTTATAAAATATAACTCAGGAAATATATCTTCAATATGATGGAATTCTATATCTTTAAAAATTTCTAAAATTTTAGATTTAACTTCAGAATTTATGATTTGAAAACTTTTTTTACTCAATTGGTTTGTGGAATTATTAAAGACATTTTCAAACTCATTTATACTCGATATTATTAACTCAAGATAGGATCGAAGTTTGTTTTTTTCAATAACTATATTATCCCTTAAGAAATATTCATTATTTTCTTGAAAAACCTCAATTATTTTTTCTTTTTTAATAATGGTGATATCTCTGTTTTTATAAATGTCAATTATAGATTGAAATTCTTCTGGTTTATTTTCAAAAGAAAAAATGTATAATTTTAGTGGAAAATGTTTATCAATAGGACATGCTAATATGTCAAATAACCATGGTTTCATAAATTCATTCACATTCAAATGATCTTATAAGAGATAACTCCTCAATTGCTGAATTAATTTGTCAATTGTTTTATCAATCTTTTTCCTTCTTTTTATAAAATCATCTGATAATTTTAAATATGCTGCTCTGGACGGTAATCTCCCTCTTCTATACCTGGATTCTAAAAGAGCTATACTATCCGTAACACTTATTCTCTCTGCTTCTAAAATATCTAATCTCTTTACAATAGTTCCAAAGATATCACTTGTTTCTATTAATACTTTCTTAAAAGGAGTTATTTCTTTTTGAATTTCATCAATTTTTAAGTCATTTTTAGTTAAAATATTTTTATACTTTTTTTTTGCTATCTTTTTTCTTTTAGCATCATCTTCTGCTAGTCTAGTTTCTAAGGTTAAAGCATTTTTTTCTTCATATAAAGAACAGAACTCTCTAATTTCATTAACCGGTATATATTTTGTTGATAAAACTGTAGTATCAACTTTCTTTCTTGTTTTAATTACCAATACGTATATTGATGCAATCAGTGATATTATTAATATGAATATAATAGGTCTCAATAATATATCGAATACATCAATAGTAAATGTAAATTGTACTATTTTTCTTTCCAAAGGGCAAACCGTTTCAGATAGGAATGAAAGAGTTGTAGCACCCTTAGACATCATAATAGCTGTAGGAGATTCGGTAATTGAATTGATACTACTGCAAGCCTCAATAATAATGTTGATATTCTGGTTTTTACCAAGAAAGTTATAATTTGTTGTTAATAAATCAATTTGAATTGATTGCTCAAACCAATTTAAAGAAACATAATTTTCAAATGGTAAGTCATACTCAATATTAAATTCAAAATTTGTATTTGGTTTAAGAGTTTCTCGATTAATATATAAAACAATTGTTACAGTTTTATAATTAGATTCACCTTGATCATCTATCTTTGTACCTTGGATTTCACCTAAATCATCAAAAACATAAAGATTTGTGGCAGCTTTAGGAATTTTTAATGTGAAGGTATTAATTGCTTTATATCCTAAGTTTAATAATAAGTAGTCCTCTTTTACTTTAATAATCCCCCATGGAGAGATAAAAATTTCACGATTAACTTCTTCCATCTCTACTTTTGAATTATCATTATCAATGAAATGTATTAAGGCTTCCTTGTTTTCACCCAAATTTTCTAAAAATGGGGATATAAAATCAACATCCAATTGATCTTTAATCGAATCAAAATCATATGAAATATAAGAAAGTGTAGGATTTACAAAACCCCATCCTCCATCTACTGATGTTGCCGTAGTAGGATAATGGAAGATCGCAGAAGCTTCACCTTCTATATTATATGGTACCAATGGATAAACTATTGGATAATAAACTACGTGTTGATTATCTTCCAGAAAGCTGTATGAAATAACATTTTTATAGGTATGTGTAAATTTAACGTCCCTAATTTGATAGGGTAGCAATGGAGAATCAAAATAAATTATTATCATCTGATTTCCATTCATTATTGTTGATGAACTGTCTGATAGTAGAGTATTATCACTAATTCCCGTGGCTTTAAAAAAGATTAGATCTTCAGATATATCTATAGGAATCCCAAAAAATATTGAAGTTATAGGTTGATTATTTAAATTTGTAAATGTTATAGTATCTTCTATAGATAATAACCCATATTTAGTTATAGTAGCGTTCCTATATAATTTTGTTATTATAATATTTTCTATTCCATCCAAGTCGGCAGAAGATTGTGGAATCTTGTTATTATTATAATCTGTTAAATCTATTTCTGTATTATCAAACACATATGATAATGCAACTATAATTAACAGTAATCCTATTAAAATTAATAAAAAATCTTTTCTTTTCAATAAATGACAACATTTTGTACTGTAAATTATCTAAAAATAATTAAAACAAGATATAAAAATTTTCCAATTTTTTTTTTTAATATCAAGATAAAATTTTATATGGTTTTGGCAATTAATCTAAAACAAAGTTATTACAAATTTTAGTAATATTTTAAATTATGTCATCTCGTGGAACTGAGTCAAGACGTAAAAAAAGAAGAAGTGGTAGTGCCCCAATGCCAATGGGAGGAGCAGGATTGATGAGATTTTTTCAAGATAGCTCAGTTGGGATTAAAATAGGACCTATAAGTACAGTTATATTATCGGTAGCTCTGATACTGATTGTGATATTAGCACACATAGGTGTGTTTAATTGGTTATTCATACCTGGTGGGGGATAATTTATGATAAATAACTGTTTATTGTTGAAAATGAATGAAAATTTCAGAATTTCAGAATTTAATTAAAGATCTTTATTTCAAGGCAGACAAACATAGAGGGATTGACGCTACTTTTATTTGGTTGATAGAAGAAATTGGTGAATTTGCTCGTATTTTAAGAAGTAAGGAAATTAACACGAATGATGCCTCAGAAGAATTATCAGATATTATTGCTTGGACAAATTCTATAGCAAATTTACTAGATATCGATCTTGAATCTGCAATTTCAAAAAAATATCCTGGTGTATGCGTTAAGTGTAAATCAAATCCTTGCATTTGTGGGAATTAGGTTTTTTTTCACTCAGACCTTGAAGAATATTGATAATTTCAGATCTCATAACGCGTCAAATTTTTAAATAAAAATAATATCATTTACAAAAAAAAATAAAACATTGTTATCATTTTTGTGTTTACAATGAGTCTTTCTGGAAAGAGAATTTGGATTGATGTTGAACAACCCAAAACTGCAATAATGTTTAATTCTCTCTTAAAAATGTTTGAAAACGAAGATGCTGAGTTATTAACTACTGCTCGAGATTATGATTCAACTTATCAAATTCTAGATGATTCTAAAATAAGATATAAAAAGATTGGAATGCATGGTGGTGAAAAATTAGAAAATAAGTTAGAAACATATATAGATCGTTTGAAGTCTCTTTTTCCAATAATAAAAAAATTTTCTCCTGATTATTTTGTAACTTTTTTATCTGTGGAAGGGACGAGAATCGCATATGGATTAAAAATTCCTTCTATAGGGATGAATGACGAACCTCGAAATGAACCTGTATGCAAACTAATCCATCCATTTATAGGAAATATAATCACTCCAGAATGTATACCAAAAGAATTATATGTAAAACTCTATGCTGACCCAGAGAAAATTATAAGGTATAATGGACTTGATGAAATTGCTTGGATTTCGGAATTTACTCCTAATCCAAATATTCCTAAGAATTTTGATCTAGAAGTAGGAAAATATGTGATAATAAGAACTGAACCATCTTATGCTTCATATCTCATTCATAAAATTAAACCCGAAGAAACTCAGATTAAAAAATTTTTTCCTCCAATTTTCAAAGAATTTCCAAATTATAAATACTTTCTTTTAGTTCGTTCAAGAAAACAAGAACTCTCTCTCTCAAAAGGACTTAAAAATCTTAGTAAAGAAAATAATATTATCATAACTCAGTATTTACCAAATATTGTGGATTTGTGTTTCTATGGAGCATTAGTAATTAGCGGAGGGGGGACAATTGTGAGAGAATCAAGTTTATTGAATGTGCCTAGTATTGAATTTTTTCCCGGAGAATCAGCACCGCAGGACAAATTTTTAATAAAAAATGGTTTTCCTTTAGAACACTTACAAGAGTCGAATCACATAATTGAAAGAACTATAGATATCCTTAATCATGGTCCTACTGCAGGTAGATTTAAGATAAATTCGTTTAAAAAAAAAATTAACCAATTTGAAAATCCCAATAAAATTTGCTTTAAACACGTTAAAAGTAAATTAAAAGCTAAATAAATAATTGCTGAATAATGTTTATTTATTGTAAATAAATTTTTGATAAAGAATTTCAAGTTTTTTACCTACTTCATCCCAGGAATATCTTTTTATAAATTTCTGTGCTTTTTTGATTAATAATTGCCTTTTCGAGTCATCTTGCAATAAGTTAACTATCGCTTTTGCTAATTCTTTAGGATTTCTAGGAGGCACTAAAATAGCATGATCTTTTAAAACTTCTCTATAAGCAACCAATGATGAACAAATAACAGGTGTTCCACAAGCAATTGCTTCGATTGGTGTTAAACCAAAACCTTCTGAAGCATAAGAATATGTTACGAATATGTCGCCCATTGAAAAATATGCTGGAATTTCTTTTTCAGCAATAAAACCAACAAAGTAAATATCCTTGAATTTCTGCTTCCATTCCTTGTAAATTTTTTCCATATAAAAATCTGGTTTACCTCCCATAACTAAATTGAGTTCGGGGATCTCTTTCTTTGCTATTTTATAAGCTTTAATAATATCATTTACTCCTTTATATTTAGCTATACGCCCGATATATAGAAGAACTGGACCTTTAATATTTAGTTTTTCTTTTAATTTTTGAGCTTCTTTAGGAAGGGGTTTATATTTTTCTTCAATCGCAGAATAGAGATTGAAAATTTTATTAATATCAATGTTAGGTATGTAATATTTAATCTCCCTTCTAATAAATTCAGAACATGTTGTAATATAAGTAGATTTGTTAACTGCATATTTAATCAAGAATTTTTCTATTGGAATTCTTGTAAAGTTTGTCTCAAATGGACCTAAATCATGAATTGTAGATATGAATTGTTTCTGATTAGCTAATATTATAGGTAAAACTCCTTTTGGGCTATTTCCATGAATTATATCAAATTCATTTTTTTTTAGATAATTTATAACATGTAAATTAAATTGCGGAAACCAAAAAAATCGTCTTCTAACTATATTGATTTGTAGTAGATTTGGATCTGAAAGTTCTATATTCCATTTCCCCGTAATTACTTTAACATTATGACCTTGATTTTTTAAAAAGTCATATATCCCGGTAAAAAATTTAGCTGCTCCATCTTGAGTATCAGGAGCAAAAGTTAAAGAAATGAGGCAAATATTTAATTTGTTCATATTAAATTATTAAATTCTTGTAAGTATTACAATTGAGTATTTTATGTTAATTGTTCGAATCCATCTTCAGTTATTAGGATAGTTTCCTCTATTTGGGCTACATTAATACCTTTTTTTTCAGCTAATACATAATGTACCTGTAATTTCCCTTGTTGTATTAACTCTTGAAGTCCAAAAGCTACCCCCATCCTAAATTCTTCTGCCAACCATCTCTCTGCAAATGGTAAAGTATTATAATTTTTATTTATAAAGCCAAGGAGTTGTTTTGATGTTTTTCTACGTAATGGTACTCGCCCAGCATATGGATTAAGTTCATAAATATATGAATACTGGGTGTTATGAACTGATCCTTCACCAGTACTAGCAAATATTTCAATAGCAAAAACTTCACCGACTTCCATTATATCACCACCCTGAGATCCTAATTCAGGTAATTGTTTTTCACCATGAACAATCCATCTTTCAATTTGATGACCTCCAAGTTCTCTAATTGGGTTATAATTAAAGCCTTTAATAATTTCTTCAATTTTTTTACCAATGTCTCGAGTATTAATTTTTGGTTTAGCTATCATCTTTGCAGCTCCAAGTGCAACATCAGTCGCCTGTATAATATTCTGAAGGGATTCTTCTTCACTAAAGTTTACAGAAAAGGCGGTATCCACGAGATATCCATCTATATGGACTCCTAAATCAACTTTAACTAAATCTCCTTCTTTTATTTCTAACCCATCATCTCTTATAGGAGATGTATAATGCGCTGCAATATTATTTATACATATATTTGCGGGAAAAGCACAGAAACCTTCTAATTCTTTAATTTTTGTTTCAATTTCAGAAATTAAATCAAACACTTTTACCCCTACTTTAATTTTTGGTTTAATATACTTCTTTACTTCTTGAGCAATTTTTCCGGCTTTTCGAAGGGATTCAATTTTAAATTTTTCTTCTTTTTCTTTATCCAACTCTTCCTTACTTTTTTCTTCTTGAATATTACTTTTTAAATTTTCATTCTCAGTCATTGTAATAATTAATGTGGGTTTTGATAAAAATATTTTTTAAAGAAGTATTAACTTTATTAATAAACTTAATATTAAAATTAGATTAAAATTAAAAATAAAAATAATATTATTATATTATTATCTTATTAGATCAATTACCTACTATTTGTTTAAGTTGATAAATCTTTGAGCGAAAACATCAGTGAACTCATCGACCTTTTGAGGCGAATGGAAGCGGTCAACTCCGATATTCAGGGCAGCGCTATTGTTAGCGTACAGGGGTTACCCATCTGTTCTGTTCTTGCTAGAGATGTTAATGATGGGATCGTAAGTGCAATGAGTGCTGCTATATTAAGTGTTTCAGAACGTGCGGTAGAAGAACTTGCTCGAGGAGATCTAAAGAGAATTCTTATAGAAGGTGTTGATGGGATAATAATTTTATCCAAAGCAGGGGAAAACGCTATCTTATGCACTCTTGCAAAAAGTGATGCTTCATTAGGGATGGTTTTTTTAAATATCCAAAGTGTTTCAAAAAAAATCGCTGAATCATTAGATTAGTCTAATCTGATATTATCTTCGATAAGAAAGCAATAAATAGCTTTATTTTGTTTTAATTCTTCTATTAAATTAATTGTATGATGCCATCAAACCAGCTTTTTGAACAGCTGAAATCAAAAATTTTAAGAATAGAAAACCAAAAATTGCTTGAAAAGATATATTATGAAGAACTTTCAATATGTCTCAAATCTGGACAATTTGAGGGTTTTAGAATTCTATTCAATGCATCTGTTGAATTTAATATTTTTATGGATGTAAAAAAAATTCCCAACCGCTTTAATATTATTTCAGAATTACTATTGATCTGTACCGATAAAATATCTACTGGATATCAAACCTCAGCATTAGGAGAGATTATTGACATTTTAAGATTCTTTAATGAACACAATTTATTAGAGAAAGAAATCACTGAATTTGAAAGACAAAAACTTAGGCATCTCAAGGAAGACAAGTTATTCATGGCAAATTTGAATGACTTGTTTGGTAAAGTATCAAATTCATTTATATCATATGTTTATGAAATAATGCCTAGAGATCTTTACAATTATTTTATTAAAAGTCCAATTTCTTATTTTCCTAATCACGATGGATTAATGCACTTCATTAAAAACATTTTTTTTGACCAATATACCATTTATGGTCTCAGCATTAGATATTTAAGTCCTATAGATAACTTTATTAATATTTTTAAAAAGAATTTTCTATTTAATAATAATCATTTCGAAAAGCAAAAGGACCAATTCCCTACTAAAGCTAAAGAACTCCTCGAATTTGATGTTATTTATAAATATCGGATATATTATTATGATACAGAAGAAGAACATGAACACCGTGAAATTAAAAAACACCTTGTCTCTCCTAGAAATATTTCAAAAAATTTAGAGAAAATTTTAGACAAGGATAATTATAATTTTTATAGCTTATCCATGGTTCTTCTTGGAGGTTTGGGTCCACAAGGTTTAGGTTTTACATATTCTACACCTAAAGGAGAAGTTATTGAAATTTGTTCAGATATTAGCCAGAATAAGGCAATCATTATTAAATTTAAAGAATTTTTGAAGAAGCAGTTTATCAAAAAATTGCAAACCGAGTTATTAAAGTTTTCCATTAAAGTAAATACAATTAACAGATTAATTGATTTCCTTGTAGAGAGTTTGAGTAAAGAAGAGCTAATTAATTATCACAAAAAAGAAGTAATATTAAAAAAAGTGAAAAATTTTTTAGTAGATGATATTGATCATCGATATGTTTTTAAAAATGAGTTTCATGAATTAATAGATAAAATATCAGATGCAATTTCAGCAATTTTACGTCCTATAAAAATGATTGATCAATATAAAGTTCGAATGAATTTAATTGTTGAGGGAAAATTAAAATCAGAAGACATAGCAAAATTAACAAGTTTAAAAGAAAAATCTCATTATGATGTTCTTCGTGAACGATTTTTCTTTCAATATATAGTTAACTGGTTTTATGAAATCTACAGGAATAAAGAAATTAAGAATGGTGACAAAAAAAATATGAAATAATGTGGAATGTGAATTTAACGAAATTACATTCTATTTTCTTATTTCTTGAATTTGATCAAAAATGTTATCGAAGCGCTCTCTTATTGAACCGTATAAACCTTCTTCTTCTGAGACAACTGAATTAATTGCTGTTTTTAATCCATAATGGCTTTCTGATATTAGGATCCTAATTGGTAAAGTGAGGATATCATTAATAATCATTAAAAATTCTTGAATGATACTGATAATTTGAGGTACTTTCTCACGAGTTTTATCAATAGTAGAAATATCTGATGAAATTAAGCCATTTTCACGTTCTACTTTTAATTCTTCCCAAACATTTTCTTTTAATTCAGAGAAATCAATTCCAAAATTTTCTAGAGCGATTTGAGCACCCTCAAAAAGAAAATTAACGGTATCTTTACCAGTAAAGAGTTTTACATTTTCTACCATTTCTGGAGGCGCCAAATTATCCAGAAAACTTACAAGTAAGTTATTATAGTCTCGTATTACATCAAGAGGAATGAATAATAATGTCATTTCTTTTAGTTGTTTAAAGAGATACCCAAAGACTTTCGCAAACCACTCATTCTTAAGTAATTTTTCCAAGAATCCTCCATATTCATTTAGAATATGGGTGCCAAGGTATCCTATTATGCGAATCATATCATCTTCATAATTTCTAAAGTAATCAAAGAAATGTTCTGGTTCCATATTCAATTTATCTCTGATAATATCAGAAACTCTCTCTTTTATTGATTCCAAAGGCTCATCAAGGTATTCCTCTAATTTATCAATTGAAATAACATCTTGAAGTTTATCGATGATATCAAGTTTGGTTTCTTGAACAATCTCTTCCTCTTCTAAACTTTCTTCAAAATAAATCCCTGTTGAAATCCTTTCTTCAGTTCTAGAAGAGATCAGTTCTTTCCATTCTTTATAATCATGAATTTTACAAATAAATTGCAGACATTCACCACCCCGAGCTATGCATTTTTGTTCAACTATTTGGATTCTATAATCGTTCCGTTTTGTTTTCAAAATAAAATTAGCTACACTTTCTAACATTCCACATAAACCACACGCTAAACCTTCTGATTTATCATCTTTTACTTTATTAAAATCAAAGGAATCTTCCTTATCTTGCCCATATCCAGCACAAATTGGACAATTTTTAATCTTTAAGATATAATCATTATATTTTGATTCCTCCTTAGGAATTTCTTCATAAGTATAATCTTCTAATTCTCTTCCAAAAACAACAACCCATAGAATTTCAAAATAATCTAAAACTTTTTTGGGGTTTCCAGGCATAAATTTAAATATACTTGAATGGCGTTCACATGATTCATAAGCTGATCTTTTTCCGATTTCTCTGAGAATAATAAGGCTCTCTTCTTCATTATTAGTAATTTCATTAACCTCTTTAAGAATTTCTCGATATAAAAGTGTATAAAACAACGCATTAGTGGATCGTCCAAATACTTTAGTTATTTTTTTCATTAACCATTGGAATGCACCCAAGTTTATCCCTCCTTTCCAATTTTATATTTGAATATTTGAATACACGATTTATTACCATAAGCTCTAGATTCATTTACTTTATATGGTTCTAAAGTAATTGATGATGGATCAGACGATTCCTTGCTTATAAGGGATATAAATTCAGATATAAGCCCCAATAATATTTCACAACCTGCAATTTCTATATCAGCGTATTGATACTTACATAATGCACATTTGTAATCTTGAACCCTAATTTCTCTTTCTAATTCATTGATTTCTAAAGAAACTACGCTATTCATAACTTTTTGATATATGGTTGTTATAACATCCTTTATATTATTTATTGTAACGATATTTGTAGGTTGCCAATAGTTAATATAAGTTTTGGCAATATTTTGTCCCATTCTTCTTAAATGGTCTTTTGAATCACTTATTCCATTTTTCTCCATTAATCGTGTCAATATATAGATGGCATTTCTCATTTGATTCATCGTTGCGTCTGTTTCTATTAGCTCTTTCCTTGAAAAATTCATATTTCTTTTTTCCAATCTGATATTAAATTAAATATTGAAAAAATTTCATTAAATAAAAAATTTTTATTTCAATACATAGATTATTTGTATGAAATTCAAATTTTATTTAAGGAGAAAAAAATAACTTCTTAATCTCTTTTTTTGACATTTACCAATAGAGAAAAAAAATATTTAAAAAGCGGAAATGAATTTATACGTGGAAAGGATTAAACTACATTCTATCAACGATTTCCCTAATAACTTGTTCTCCAGCAGCTCCAACCATAATACCGTTTCGAACAAGCAATTGACCTTGAACCTCTATTGGATGATTTAATAGTTCGCCATTATTGAAAAACAGAAGTGTAGGTATTGCTGTTACACCAAATTTTTCGCCAAGAGGTCTGTTTTGATCAAGATCTTCTTTTATTAACTCAATTAATCCTTCCTCTTTTAATTTTTCTAATATTGGGCTTAAAAATCGACAGGGTCCGCACCATGTTGTATAAACATCTATTATAACCTTCCCCTGTTTCATATTTTCCGTAATTTCAATGCCAAATTCTTTTAGTTCTTCAATATTCGTCATATCATCTCAATTTTTAAATTATTTGCTTTATTGCATGTTTTTTATATTATTGTAGAAATAAATATTTAATTCCTTTTATTAATTTCATTTACAATTTAAAAACAATTTCTCTTAAAAAACAATAGAAGAGAACCAAAATAAAGGAGAAAATTTCAATTTTAAAATGTGTTTTTAAAAGAATTAATTTTAAAATCGACAATAAGTTATACTAAATAATATTAAGATAAACTGATTATTTCAAATGACAACTATAGATTTTGATTTCAGAAACCAAATTCTTGGTAATGATATTGGCAATACATTAGCATATTGTTATCAATGTGCAACTTGTAGTGGTGCGTGTCCTGTAGCACAGGTTACTGAAGGTAGATATAACCCAAGACGCTTAATTTTAGACGCTTTATTAGGACTTAAAGAAAAAATTTTTGGTGCAGAAAATTCATTTAATATTTGGGGTTGTACGGTATGCGATACATGTGATGAAGTCTGTCCTCAGAAGGTCGAGCTAACAGAAATTTTCATAATTCTAAAAAACATGAGTGTAGAGAGGGGTGAAGCTCCTACTCATTATACAGGTCAGGCATCGACTGTAATGGAACATGGAAAAGCTATCCCTATGCAACCCGCTATAGAAAGAAGACGTACACAATTAGGACTACCCACGATTATGAGTCCTGATATAAATGAAATAAAAAAATTATTAGGAACGACAAAATTAAAGGAAAAACTCCCTAAAATAGAATAATTTTTTCTTATTCCTTTTTACTGTAAATTGATTTATTAATTTTAGTTAGAATTTTATAGACTTATTCTATAGTTGAATTATAATGAAAATTTAATCAATTTATATTATAAAAAATGTCAGAGGTAGAATACATTGCGAAAACCTATTATTGGTGGTAATTGGAAAATGAATCGAGGTACTCCCAATGAATCAAGAGAAATGTTAGAAAGTTTAATTCCGTTAGTAGAAGAAATTCATAATGTCGACATAGTAATTGCAGCACCTTTTACCGTTCTAACTAATACTTACGAAATTCTAAAGAATACAAATATTAAATTAGGAGCACAAAACATGTATTTTGAAGATAAGGGAGCATATACAGGCGAGATATCACCAAAATTTTTAAAAGAAATTGGCGTTGAATATGTCATTCTTGGTCATAGTGAAAGAAGGGACATTTTTAAAGAATCAGATGCTTTGATTAATAAAAAACTTAAAAAGGCATTATCTGTAAATTTGAACCCCATAGTTTGTATAGGGGAACATTTAGAAGAAAGAGAAGCGGGAAAAACAAAGAAAGTTATTAAATACCAAATTAATGAAACATTTAAAGATCTCACAAAAGAAGAGATGTTAAAAATTGTAATAGCTTATGAACCAATCTGGGCAATAGGAACGGGGATCACTGCCACTCCAGAACAAGCAGAAGAAATCCATATTTTCATACGTGAAAAATTACGTAATAAATTTGAAATGGAGACTGCTGACTTAATAAGAATACAATATGGAGGATCAATTAAACCAAGTAATGCTGAAGATTTGTTTAATAAAAAGAATATCGATGGAGGATTAGTTGGAGGCGCTTCACTTCAAGCAGATTCTTTATTTCAAATAATAAAGGCGGCGAATAACTCTTTTAAATAGTATCTCTTTCAAATGAAAAATCAGTTAAATTCTCTTCTTAATTGAATTCTTAATTTTCTATAATCTTTTTTATATCATACTTAATTTCTTAACCAAGAATTTTATTAAAAGCAGAAGTAAGCTTTACGGGGAATTCACCAAAATAACTCTGGGGATCAGCAAAAAGTAAATAAAAGAAGGGCTCAAATAATCTATTTTCAATCGTGGCTCCAATATCTGATTTTATAATACATACTTGAATTGGTTCTTCGGAGAAAAATGACTGTCTATAAATCCATTCCAAGGGAGTTATTTCAGGAATATATCCAATATGTCTTAAAATATGGTAAACATTCTCTAATGAATATTTTTTTCCAAAAGTGATAATAGGGGAAAGGTCAAATGAGGCTATGCAAATTCCCCATAAACCATAATCTTTCATATCACTCAAAAAATCATTTGCTAAGCGTTTAATATCAATTTTATGTTTTGATATTATTTGTCGCGCATTCGAATCTGTTAAAATATCTACGATTTTATTTTCTTCACTTTTATGGATAGTATCAGCAGAATCAAGAGGAGTCTTAGAATTTATAAAATTATAATAGATGAGTTTTATCTTTTCTCTAACAGATTTGTGTAATAAAAAAGTTTCTGTTTGTGCTGTAATTAATACATCTCCTTGAAAATTTTTTCTTTTATCTATTTTTTTAAATGTCTGTCTTTCTTTTTTAGATTTAAACTCAAGTACTTCTATTTTTTTATCGATATTTCGAGCAAATTCAAATAATGCAGATATAAGTCCTGCTGTAAGGTCGAATTTTGAATCAAAATCTAATTGATCTTGAAGGATAGGCATGTTTTTTGAAAAGTCAAAAAATCTAAGAAAGAGTTTTACACCTTCCGGTATAGCTTTAATAATTGTGTTATAATAAGGGAATCCTGTAGTAGAAATAATACTGAGTTCGTATATTGTCATTTGTTTTAAAACGATTTTTATATTTGGAAATTAATTTAGCGCATTTTTTTCAAATTTTAATAAATTCAAATTAATAATAATTTATTTAATCTTAAGTTAATAAAACCTTGTGGAAATTGATTCTTTTTCATACTTTAATACGATAATATTATAAAAAATTAGGAAATAATGATTGCTGGCTTACCTGGGAGTGCATGGGCTGCTTTTTGTTCAGTTGAATCTTTTTCAAAATTAATGTTTACTTTAGATTGGAACTTATTCTCAATTATTGGCTTTATTTCATTAAAAAAAATATACTCATCTTCAGATGGGAGTGTAAATTTTTGATATTTTCCTATATTTTTCATAATTTTACTAACTGTATAACTGATATATTTTCCATGTATTTTTAATTCATTATTTTGCATTAATTTTTTCATAATTTCTCCCTGGTTCTTAGTATCTTCTAATAACAACATTAGTTTATTATAGAACTTTGATTTCCACTGATCGGCAATAATTATTGAGATTTTATCCAAAGTATCTTTTTTCATTGCTATTTTTATGTTATTAATATCTGCTAAGATATTATTCAGTAATTTCCATTTATAATCAGATTCTTGAGTAAGTAGTTTATCATCATAGGAAGGCCATGATGCTAAGCTCAAGTATCCTTTTCTACCACTTATTTCCCAAATTTCTTCTGTCATATGAGGAGCTATAGGGTGAAGTAATAAAAGTAATTTTTCCTTACATTCTTCGAAAATCTCGTTAATAATCCCCTCATTTTTGTATTTTCCAAGCTCTGATGAAAATTGTATTAAATTATTAACAGCATTCCTTATTGCGAGCTTCTTCATGTTTTCTGTGAATTCTTTAATTATTTTATTTAAATAGTACTGGATCAGTGTATCTCTTGTTGTTGGATTTTCGTGTTTATTTTTAGGAGGTTCAGTTAACAACGTAAATATGTTTCTAATAAATTTATTAGCATAATCAACACCCTCTTCAGACCATTCTAATCCCGATGATGGGCTTGCTCCAAATAAAATAAAAAATCTTGCTGCATCTGCTCCATATTTCTCAATTATATCTTCCGGATTTACGGTATTTCCATAACTTTTGCTCATCTTTACTGACTTTTGAATAAGATCTATACTTCCACATTTTCTACACTTCATTTGATTTAAATCAGCTTTCATAAGGAAAGTATTACAGTTAGTACAGAAGGGATGAGCTTTATTAATCATTCCTTGGGTGAGTAAAGATTGAAAAGGCTCATCAAATTTGTGAAGACCTAGATCTCGAGCTACTTTTGTAAAAAACCTAGCATAAATTAGGTGCATAACTGCATGTTCTATACCTCCAATATACTGATCGACATTACCCCAATAATTTACTTTAACTTTAGTATAAGGTATATTTGATTCGGCAGATGGAGGATCACAATAAGCAAAGAAATACCAAGAACTATCTATAAAAGTATCCATTGTATCTGTCTCTCGCTTTGCGTTATTACCACATTTTGGACATTGAGTATTAAGAAAACTTTCACTTGTTTCTAATGGATTACCTTTCTTGGTAAAAGAAACATCTTTTGGCAAATAAACAGGTAAGTCTTCATATGGTACTGGGAGCATACCACATTCTTCACAATATATAACAGGAATTGGGCATCCCCAATAACGCTGACGTGAAATCCCCCAATCTCTTAGTTTATAATTTATCGTTGTATATCCCATATTGATTTCTTCTAATTTTTCAGTTATTATATTGATTGCAGATCGATTTTCCATACCATTGAATTCCTCTGAATTTACGAGAATCCCATCACTCTCATAGGCTCTTTTCATTTTGGTAACATTTAACTCGTAATCATGGGGTTGAATAACAATTTTTATGGGAATATCATATTCCTTAGCGAACTCAAAGTCTCTTTGATCATGTGCAGGTACTGCCATAACAGCACCAGCTCCGTATTCATAAATAACGAAATTGCCAATATATATCGGTATTTCTTCATTGTTAATCGGATTTATGGCATATTTTCCGATGAATAGCCCCTTTTTCTCTATTTCAATGGCGGATCTTTTAAATTTATCTTGATGCATTACTTCATCATAAATTTTTTGGAAGGCTTTCTCATATTCAGTTTTCATCACCCATTCACGAACCCAAGGATGTTCTGGAGCAAAAACCATAAATGTAACTCCAAAAAGTGTATCAGGTCTTGTTGTAAATATATCTATAGTCTTATCCTCTCCAACAATTAGGAATTTAATGATGGTCCCTTCAGATTTTCCAATCCAGTTTTGTTGCATAACTTGAACTTTCTCTGGCCAATCGACAATATTTAACCCCTCTAATAGTTCTTCTGCGTAATCTCTTATTTTTAGGAACCATTGCGTTAAAAACTTTTGATCAACGAGAGAGTTGCATCTCCAGCATCTTCCTCCTTGAGCCTGTTCGTTAGCTAAAACTGTAACACATTTTGGGCACCAATTGACATAACTTTCTTGTCTATATGCTAATCCCCTTTCTAGCATCTGTAAAAAAAACCATTGATCCCATTTATAAAAGTTAGGATTATGACTATATATTTCTCTTGTCCAATCATATGAAAGCCCAATCCTTTTTTGCTGGTTTTTCATTGTATTTATATTTTTATTAGTCCATTCTTCTGGATTAGCACCATGATCTATTGCTGCATTTTCTGCCGGCATTCCAAAGGAATCATAACCCATTGGGTAAAGTACATTGAACCCATTCATCCTTTTAAACCTGGCATAGCAATCTCCGATAGTGTAATTCCTAAGGTGCCCCATATGGAGTTTACCCGAAGGATATGGATACATCTCTAATACGTAATATTTTTTTTTCTTTCGATCCACTTTAACTTCAAAGATTTTGTCTTCTTCCCATTTTTGTTGCCATTTCTTTTCTATTTTTTGCGCGTCATACTCAACCATAGAATTATAACACTTTTCTAAAATTAGGGGATATACATAATATTTAATATTTTAATAGTTGATTCAATAAATTTTTTATGTAGTTATTTATAATTGGCAAATCTTGATATTTGTTAAAATAGCTATAAATATTATCACTATAAAAATTATTAACCGAAGCAGTAAAACTTAATTTTACCAACTTACTAGTGAGATTAGTGACAATAGAAAAAATAAGAATATCTGTGGGAAGCGCTTCTGTTTTAGGCTTAGGGGGATTACCTCAATTCAAAAATCCCCCAACTACATGTTATATTATGACATTCAAGAAAGGACATTGTATGGCGAATTGTGGTTTTTGTCCTCAAGCTAGATCATCAAAAAGTTCTATAGAAAAACTTTCTCGAGTTAACTGGCCAATATTTTCCTTTAAGGATTTTCTAACAAAACTAAAATATATGCCATTTTCAAAAAAATTCGAACGGATTTGCATTCAAACTCTTAATTATCCAGAAAATTTTAACGATTTAATAGAAATTTTAACTCAGATTAGAACTTATACTGATATCCCAATATCCGTTGCCATTCCACCTCTGTCAAAAGAAAAATTGATAGAATTAAAAAACAGAGGTGTTCAAAGAATAGGAATTGCGTTAGATGGTGCTACATCTGAAGTTTTTGAAAAGATTAAAGGGAGTAATGTTAAAGGTCCTTATAAGTGGGAAGAACATTTTCAGAAGTTGGATGAAGCCTTGGATATTTTTTCCCCTGGATATGTAAGTACTCATATCATTATCGGGTTAGGAGAATCTGAAAAAGATGTAATTGAACTTATCAAAAAGTTAAATAGTTTAGGTATTATCGTATCCTTATTTGCTTTTACACCTATAGAAGGTACAAGGTTTGAAAATTTGAATCAACCTACCCTTCTAAATTTTAGAAAATTGCAGTTAGGAAGATTTCTTATCATCAATAATGAGAAACAGTTAAAAGATTTTACATTTAATAGAAAAGGAGAGATAATAAAAATTAATATGAGGAAAAAAGAACTAAATATGATCATTAATAATACAAGTGCTTTTTTAACTTCAGGATGTCCAGGATGTAACCGTCCTTTCTATACATCTAAACCATCAGGTCCTATCTATAATTACCCCCGAAAATTAACAGAAAAAGAAAAATTGGAAATATATGAATTGTTGTATAAATTTGTAAATTAAGAAATTAATAGAAAAAATGAATGTGTGGAGATTTTTACCATTAGAAGTTAAAAATGGTTTCTGGAATATGAGCCTAGATGAGGCGATTTTAAAAATGGCAATTGAGAAGAAATCTCCAAACACACTAAGATTTTATAAATGGAAGCCTTCAACAGCAAGTATTGGGAGAAATCAGAGTCTATCGAATGAAATTGATCTTCAATTCGTAAAAGAGAAAGGATTTAATATTGTAAGACGTATTACTGGAGGGGGTGCTGTTTTTCACGATGAATTTAGAGAAATTACATATTCAATTGTCTGTCCTATTAAATTTCTCGAGAATTTAGGTGCTAATAAGGTTTTAGATCAATTTGAGATTATTACACGAGGTATAATTATTGGATTAAGTATTTATGGTTTAAAACCAGAAAAAGATGTTATTCATTGCCCGGCAATTCTATTAGATGGAAAAAAATTCTCTGGGAACGCACAAATCAGAAAGAGAGGATATATTCTTCAACATGGCACTATTTTATTAGACATTGAGCCAGATCTGATGTATTCTGTGTTAAAGGCACCTGAGAGTGTAGGTAAATCTCGGATGGTAAAATCTGTAAGAGCTAAATGTATTGGGATTAAAAATCAAATGCAAAGTTATGACGAAGAGGAGATGATAAATTCATTAAAACGCGGTTTTCAAAAATCCTTAGGAATTAAATTAAAGGAAGGGACTTTTTCTGATAATGAAAAAAATTTAGCAAATAAATTGGTAAAGGATAAATATTCGAATAAGAAATGGTTAAAAAAATATGAATAAAGTACAGGAATTATTAGAGAAAATAGAATCTGGAAATGCTATATGGCCTGATTATTCACAATTTATAAATATAGGGTATAAAGAGTTAGAACCATTTTTAGTTTTAGCTCAAAATATTACCAAGAAGAATTTTGGAAATCTTTTAAAAATATATAATCCAACTAAGAGATTTCCTGCTATTAGTATAACGGGGAGTGAATGCGCTTTAGAGTGTGAACATTGTAATAAGAAATATTTGAAAGGAATGAAACAGGTAGTAGATAATAGAAATTTGGAACAAATATTAATATTTCTTTCTAAAAATAATGGGGTGGGGGCGTTAATTTCGGGGGGAAGTAGGCATGATGGCTCAGTACCAATATTAAATTTTTTAGATACCATTAAAAAAGTAAAGAAAGAAACAAATTTAATTATTAATACACATACTGGGTTGTTAGATCAAGAAACTGCAAAGAAACTCGCTGATGCTAATGTTGATATCGTATCTTTTGATGTTAATATGGATGAAGAAGTTATAAGAAATATTTATCATTTAGATATAGAATTAAGTGAATATTCAAGAGCAATTGATTTATTAAAAAAATATAAATTAAACATTGTTCCTCATATTTGTGTTGGTTTGCATTATGGAAAACTCAAAAAAGAATTAGATTCTATCAAATTTATTAAAGAAACCGAAATAAATCCATCTTTGATAGTTGTTATTGTGCTAATTCCTCCCAAAAATTCTAAGATAAAGTTTGATACTCCAAAACCGGAAGATATTGCAAAAATTATAGCTTTATTAAGATTTATTTTTCCTAAAACAGAAATTTCATTAGGATGCATGAGACCTCGTGGAAACATAAAAAGCAAGGTTGAAAAATATGCAATTAAAGCAGGTATAACAAGAATCGAAATTCCTTCTAAAGCCTCTTTACAATGGTTAAAAAACAACAATCCTGAAATCCAATTCAAGTTTTTTTCTGCTTGTTGTGCAATTCCTGAAAAATATGAAAATTTAGCTAAAAGTAATAAATTGGAGATAAAAAGATATATAAATCTCTAAAGTGGTTCTATTATGAATTTTAAAGAAGACATTAAAATTATAGGGATAAAAGGAATTCCATTAATAAAAAAGGGAGACAAAATCACAGATATAATAATAGATGCTTTAAATAAGAATGAGATTTCTTTAGAAGATCGAGATATTATTATAATAGCTCAATCAATAATATCAAAAAGTAATGGACGAATCAGAAATTTAAATAAGATCAATCCAAGTGAGAGAGCTATTGAAATCTACAAACATCTAGATCCAAGTATTAGAAGTCTAGGATTGCCTGAAAAGGATCCTAAATTAATCCAAGCCATTTTAGATGAGTCAAAGAATATTATAAGAAGTGAGCATGTTTTAATAACTGAAACAAAACACGGGTTTATCTGTGCTGATGCGGGAATAGATAAATCTAATGTAGGTGAAAAAGGAATTATAACCTTATTACCAGAAAATCCAGATATCGATGCTGAGAAAATTAGAATTACACTAAAAAATAAAACCAATAAGGAAATTGCAGTAATTATTTCCGATTCCTTCGGAAGAGCTTTTAGAATAGGAGCTATAGGAACTGCTATTGGAGTTTCAGGGATAGATCCAATTTTAGATATGCGAGGTAAGAAAGATTTATTTGGATATGAACTCCAAACAACTATCATTGGTCAAGTTGATAGTCTAGCTGCTGCAGCACAGTTAGTCATGGGTGAATCAGATGAGGGGATTCCAATTGTGTTAATAAGAGGATATAATTTTGAATTTAATGAGAAGACTACAATTAAATCTATTTTACGAAAGAAGGAAATTGATTTATTTAGAGAGCCTAAAAATGAAAAATTTCTAGAAATCCTTAAAAATCGAAGAAGCTACAAATTAGATTTTGCATCCAAGGATGTAGATGAAAAAGTTATTGAAGAATGCATTAAACTCGCGCGTTGGGCTCCAAGTGCCCATAATGGGCAATTTTGGAGGTATATTATATTACAGAAAAGTACGCTACGTGAAAGCCTGGTAGATAAAATGAATGAAAAATTAAGATATGATTTGCAGAAAGATGGAAATGGTGAAGAAGTCATTAAAGTGAAAATTGAAAAAACAAGAAATACATTTTTGAAGGCACCTTTTTTAATATTATTATGTTTAGATCAGAAAGAATTAGAAAAGTATGAAGATATTGAAAGAGCACATAATGAATTATTTTTAGGTGTACAGAGTATTAGCAGCTCAGCAACTTATCTACTCCTTGCCTTTGAAACAAAAAAATTAGCAGCGTGTTGGTATTGTGCTCCATTGTTTGCCAAAGAGATTATAAAAGAATCCTTGAAACTTCCTAAATCTTATATACCAATGGCATTTTTTACAGTAGGATATCCTCTTAAAGCTATAAAAGCTCCAAATCGCAAAAAATTGAAAGAGATAATATATGAACCGAGAGTATTAGGTTAAACCTATGACTGAAAATTATATTGTAATTTTAGCAGGAGGTATCGGAGCTGCAAAATTAATTAAAGGATTAGCAAAAGTGGTTAACCCTGAAGTACTTAAGATTATTGTAAATACTGGTGATGATATTGAATTGTTTGGACTCAAAATCTGTCCTGATTTAGATATTATAACGTATACATTAGCAAATTTAGTGGATGAGGAAAAAGGATGGGGATTTGCACATGAAACTTTTAATTGTTTAAGTTCTTTGAAGAAATATTATAATACAGGATGGTTTAATGCGGGTGATAAAGATTTAGCTACTCATATCTATCGAACGGATTTATTCAATCAAGGTTTTAATAAAGCAGAGATAACTAATTTGATATGTAAAAATTTAGGAGTTAAATCTCATGTTTTGCCTATGTGCAATGAATCTGTTGAAACATATATAACCACACCCTCAGGAACAATGCATTTCGAAGAATTTTTCATTAAATATCACTGTAAACCAGAGATTTTAAAAGTAGAATTTAAAGGAATTGAAGAGGCAGTACCAGTTAAGGGTATATTAAAATATATACAAAAAGCTAAAAAAGTCATCATCTGCCCATCAAATCCTATTGTGTCAATAGGAACAATTCTACAATTAAAAGGAATTAAGAAAACACTTTCCCAAGTTAAGGAAAAAGTTTTTGCAATAAGCCCAATCATAGAAGAGGCATCAGTTAAAGGTCCAGCAGATAAAATGATGAAAAGTAATGGTTTGGAGGTTTCATGTGTAGGTGTTGCTAGATTATATAAAGATTTTTTAGGTCATTTTATTATAGACAATAGAGATTGTGATTTAAAACCTAAAATTGAAGAATTAGGAATCAAGACTTACTTATATGATACAATAATGAGTAATTTAAGAAAAAAGATTGAATTAGCTCAATTTATAATAAATTTAAAAATTTAGAAATCAATTGTATTTAAGCTGATTCAGTTGCAACCTCTTCAGCTTCTTCCTCTACTGGAGCTTCAAGTTCTTCTTTTTTAACATAATCTCCAACAGATGTTAAAAGTTCTTTTATACGCCCTTCTTGTTGTAGTCGAATTATTAAATTTCTATGTTTGATAAATGATATTAATTTAGAAATTACTGGAAAAAGCAACATGATTGGTCCTAGTAAAATTATGATAACTTCAGGAGAATACATTGCAACACTTTCAGTAATTGCGGGAGGTAATTGTAATATTGTTTTTAAAAACCAATGAGGGTGTATAATAATGAAGCTTATAATTAACAGTAGACCTACACGATAAATAAAGTTGATTATTGTAGATGTTGCTAAATTTCGAGCCTTAGGGGCTGACGATCTTGCAGTTAGTGTATCTCTTGCTTCAGAATCTTCTCGAAAAAGGCGATCTATATACCTCCCTAGACGTCTTGTTTTTGATGCTGCTGTAACTAATTTTTTTTCTTCTTCTTCTAATTTTTTCCTTTCTATCATTTCTTTTATATATGAAAACCGTTTACCTGTCTTGGCGAAAAATTTTCCGATGACTAATCCTTCTTTTTCTTCTGATTCCAATTCTTTGCGCCTTTCTTTAGCTTCTTGTTTTATTTTATCAATATTAGCTGTAATAAAGTATGATTCTCTTGAGAGAATATTCAACTGAGCTTCGAGTCTATCACTTCTTTCTAAGGAGGGTTTTGTTACAGTATCAGTATAATTAATTTGGAACGCAAGTTCTAAATAAATATAAGAGATAATAGCGAATGAGATAACAGGATTAGCTATAAATGCAAAAAGATCATCGAGTGGAATTTGCGTTAGACTGGGGTCGACTGGGTTAACCATTTCATCTAAATAAGTAATTTTAAGATTGATTAAATTCAACATGTTTCTTAAACCTTCTACCATTAAAGGAACAATAATCATAAGGACTATTGATCCAATGGCAACAAGTGAATGCTTTGGATCCATTTTTAAAAATGCTCTAATTGCATATATAATTGAAATAAGGAATAGAATTTGAAAAATAAATAAATAGAAATCACTAAATAATACTGAAGTTTCGCCCATTATTAACTTAGGAATATTTTGTAATCCTAGATCTTGTAATTGGAATGTATCGTTACCTAATAGCTCCCGAATATGCTCTAGATCAAATGAAAACCATGAAATTAAATATCTCTTAAAAAAGACTTCAATAAGATTAAAGATATACCCACTATAAAATCCTGTTAATATGGCGGCTGCGAAGGCTATAATCATACCCCCACCAAAAATTATATAAGAAAAAATATTACGTATTGCCCCAAAAAAGGCTAATATAACTAATTGATTATCAGCAGTACTAACTACTTCATTGAAATCAAAAATTGATGTTAAAAAGATAATAAATAACCAAAAAAATATTGCTAGATTGATAATTTTTAAAATTAATAGATATCCACGAGCCATTTTTTAATACGCCTTCCCCTTTTTCTTTGCTTCCATATAATTACTTAAAACTTGCTTCATCATATCGTCAGGTCCACACGTTATTATACTTATTCCCAAATTTCGAAGTCCCTGCCTAATAAGTAGGATATGTTCCATCATTTCTTCACTAATAGCTTCTGCTAAGGCTTTATCTGTTGAAGATAAATCTATTTCATGAATCTCAAACCATGGACTAAACGGGTTAATGACTATAATTGTATGATTAAACGGAGCTAACTTTTTTATAGCTTGAGAAATATCTTTAGGATTCGCTTCTAAGTCAGAAATAAGGAAAACCAAACTTCGCTTTTGAAAGCGTTTTGTAAAATGATCCATTGCCTCAACAAATTTACATTTCCCCTGTGGTTTTATTCTAGCAACAAAATCTAGGACTTGATAGAAGTGTTCTTCTCCACTATTTGGCTTTAAGAAATTTAAATTTTTTTTATCTGAAAATGTAAAAACACCGACATTATCCCTTCTTGTTAATGCTACTTTTGTTAAAAGCATGCAAGCTCTTATAGCATATTCAAATTTAGTATTTTCAATTGCTCCACCTGCCATTGTTTCTGAGGAATCTACTAATATCATTACAGTTACATCTCTTTCGGTTTCAAACTCTTTAACGATTAATGTTTGAGATCGAGCACTTGCTTTCCAATCTATAAGTCTAAATTGATCTCCAAATACATATTTTCTCATACCATAAAATTCTGACCCTAGCCCTTTCTGCTTGGATCTTTGGACTCCATAGTTAAGTTGTAAAGATCTTTTTGACCCTAATATTTCAATTCTTTTAATATCTTCATAAGGTGGATAGATAAGAATATCCGTAACGCTATCCGGTACAATTCTTTCAACCGAATTAAAACCTAATCTATCTTTAACTGTTACTGATAAAGGTCCGAGAGCATATTCACCTCTAACTCTTGGTTCAAGAACGTAGGAAAATTTAATTGTACTCTTCGGTCCAATTCTAGTAGATATAAAATTTTCCCCTAAAATTAATCTAAACAGCTGTGGGTTGTAAATATCCCTAATTTCAATAAAATCAAAGCTATTGCGACCTGTATTTTCAATCACTACTTTAACATGAACAAAATCATCTTTGAATACTTTTTCTTTCTCTAGTTCTCTATGTACTCGTAATTCCTCTATATTCATTTTGTAATAGAAAATTGGTAAACTAATGATCGTACTAAATAGCAATAATATAGCAAAATAGATCAAGAAATAATTTACAAATGCAAATCCCGCAGTGAGAAAAAACACTGCAAATAAAATTACACTTCTACCTTTACCTCCTAAAATATAAATCCACCACTTTTTTTCTTCTAATTTTTATTAACACTATGACCATAAAAAAGAAAAATTATTGGGTTAAATAGGGACGGCAATTTCTTCAACAATTGATTTAAGAACACTCTTTGAATCAAGACCTTCTAATTCAGCTTCTGGTTTCAAAAGAATTCTATGATTTAATGCTGGTACGATTAATGCTCTTACATCATCTGGAGTAACATATGAACGACCTAGTATTGCTGCACGAGCTTTAGAACATTTCATTAATGTCAATGAGGCCCGAGGGCCACATCCGAGAGCAATTTGCGGATGATTTCGCGTTTTCAGTATAACATCACGAACATATTTTAGAATTCTATCATCAATATATACTAAATTCATAATTTTCTGAGCCGCAAGAATTTCTTCTCCAGTTGTAATTGGATCAACTGATGGAGATTCACCTGAGATTTGTCGACGCATAATCTCGACTTCTTCATCTTGATCTGGATAATCTAACCAAAGTTTGAATAAGAATCTATCAACTTGTGCCTCAGGTAGTGGATAAGTTCCTTCCATTTCAACTGGATTTTCAGTTGCAACAACAATGAATGGCTTTTCCAATATTAGTGTCTGCCCTTCAATGGTTATTTGACGTTCAGCCATTGCTTCTAGTAACGCAGATTGTGTTTTAGGAGCAGCTCTATTAATCTCGTCAGCGAGAACCATATTTGCGAATAGGGGGCCTCTTTGAAGTACAAATGCACCTTCATTTTGATCAAATATTTTAGTGCCAGTTATATCAGCTGGAAGTAGATCAGGTGTGAATTGGATTCTACGAAACGATATTCCAAGAGTTTTTGCAAAGGTTTTTGCCATTACCGTCTTACCTAGTCCTGGTACTCCTTCTAGGAGTACATGTCCATTTACAAGGAGTGCTATGAAGAGTTGTTGTAGGATTTCTCCATAACCGACAATTACACGACTCACTTCACTTAATACTTCTTGAGCAATCTCCCTAATAGGTGTAACATCTATTTCTTCATGGTCATAATATTTTGCTTTATCTGGAGCTTCCATTTATTTATAACCTCTTTTTTTTAATTAATTTTTTATTTATTTTATTCTTTTTTTTGATTTTTAAACATGATTAAATATTATTAACTGCCCAACCCATCTCGAAAAACAATTCTTCGAAATCTTGTTCAGTTTTAACTTTAGATTTTCCTTCTTTAATTAACAAAATTCTATCCATAAATTTACTTAATCTTCTTGTTTTTAATTTTGTAGTTGATGGATTTTTTGCTATTACCAAATCTATCACCTTTTGGGTCGTAATCTTTACCCCTCCTAATTGACCATGCAATCTTCGTTCTAATCTTCTATAAAGTAGTTTTAATGCTTCTCCATATTTCATTTTATCTCTATATTCCTCAATCTTTTGAGCAAAAAAAGAAGATGTTCGAAATCGTGCCATTTCTTCTTTCTTTTCTTCTTCTTCCGCGATTTTTTCTTCTTCCTTCTTTTTATCCTTTTTAGGAAGGTATTTCTTTAATGAGTAATACGCTAGAAGTGGATAAATCCATAATGTGATAGGATTTGTGGATAAGTGTACTATATACTGCATAATATATCCAAATATTCCTGCGGATGTAAGGTCTCTTGAACCTTCTGGTCTTAAATGTGCTTCATCAAACACTACAATCCAATCATCCTTACTTTTTCCTTCATTTACATATGTTAACCATTCAATGATATTTAATCCAAATTGTAAATTATCATATGAAGCATCATTAATTAATTCATTATTAAATAAACTAGCATCCGCAGATACGAATGTTCGCTGTTTTCCGCTATCTTTTGCCAAAAATACACTTTGGGCATAACCTCCAAGGGGAAGGTTAGCTAAGGGAAAATCTTCGAATCCTGCTATTGATGTAATAGCACTCATGAAACCTAAACTAAGATCATCATTGGGAGAATCATATCTTCCATTAAATGGAGCTTTATCAATAAATCCGTAATCGGTTGTAGAACCTATAGAAGTCCAACCAAAAGCCTCAATAAAAGGTCCACCCACAGCACAAGATGCTCGTGAAAGAATTACTTTACTTATTCCAGCTGTTGTTGGATGAGTAGCAAAATTATGAATAACTGGAAATTCTGGAGTCGTATCATAGGAAGCATTGTCTCGCAATATCCCATTGGGAAAAATTGTTATTGGGATTTGAACCTGTGCAATTGCACCTGCTATTAGAATTTCCCATAATAAAGTACTTGTAGATCCATGGTCGTGACATATTAGAAGGGAATTTGTACCATTGAAGAAATTAATAAAATAAGGCACTTCAAAAATTGGATCGTAAAATTGATTTGGACCTAATAAAATTAATAAGATTGATTTATCCAGCCGTTGTGTAGCACTTAAACTAGATTGTACTGCCATTACTTCATATCCGTCATTTTCAATTGCGAGTTTAAAGTCTCCAGCACCATTCCAGTATTTAATATTATATATTGAGTTGTATTGATTGTTTGTACCTCCGTCTATCAAAGGAGAAAATAAAGGAATGAACACAAAAATAAATATAACAACAAACAGAGCCTGCTTATATATTGATCCAGATTTAATTTTCTTTCGCGATTGAGTTTGTTGTACTCTTTGTTTTGTAGTATTTCTTAAAAATACAATAAAAGTGATACCACTAAAAATTGAGCCCAAATAACATAACATGGGGATATAAGTTACAATAATAGGTAAAACTTCCGGTTTTTCTTGTTGGAAAGTCACAGTAAAATCACTAATAATTATTCCAAAAATGATTAGATATATTGTTAGAAACGTAAAAATTATCCCTTTGGAAATATTAATGCTCTTTTGTGTTGCTTTTCCCGGTTTCACCATTGCGATTTACTTTTAATTATTCTTGGAATTTTAAAATACTAATTTTACTATTTGAACCTAGAGTTTGAATGTAAAGGATTTTCCAGTAATTTCATTGTATAAATTAGTGAATAAATCAATTGTATAATTCAATTCTTTAGTTGTTGGTTCCACTCCACCATAGATGATATCTTCTATTTTTTTTATGAATGGATACACAGATTCAGGTTTTAAATTCTTTTCTAATTCATTGACACACGCTATTGCATATTCACGAATTGTTTGATGTGCTAGCCTTGGCTTTTTAAACTTAACATCGATTATATTATCATAAACAAGATAAATATAAGCGATTGCCTCTTTTGGTCTATTGGACTCCACCAAGATTTTAACATTATCAAATCTTTGGTTAATATTAATCTCTGGTTCTGGTTGCTTTTTTTTCTTTTTTGCCATTTTTTTTTACCATTTTCTTTATTTTTTTAGAAGATCTATTTATTAATTTTTTTTCAATTTATATTTCTTTTTACTTTTTTTTTTAATTTTAACTCTTGATTTTTTTATTATATGATGAATTTAAAAAGTTAATACAAAATTATATCCCGTTAATTGATAATATATTGGTGAAAATAAACCACAAGTATTATAGAAATCTTTTTCAGTTATACCATAGGGTTTTGCGTATATTATTTCTTCAACTTTTTGAATAAAAGGGTATATTGATGATGGAGTTAGTTTTAATTCTTTTACGGATATAATAGCAAAATCTCTAATTGTTTCATTTTCTTTTCTCTTTCTATTATATTTAGCATTAATTAAATCCATATAAATTGCATTGAATAAATATGATATTGATTCTTCCAACCGTCCGGTATCTTTAAGAATTTTAAGATTTATAATTTTTGATTCAAGTGGAAGAGAAACTACCCGAGATTCTTTTTCTTGTTTTTTATAATATCTATATCCGATTACAGCTAGTACTGCAATAATAACGGCTAAAATTGGAAAGAAAATTACAGAAAATAAAAAAAATGGAGGTAATGATGGTTGTCCTGTAATTTGTGAAGTAGCGGGTTCAACTATTATATGCTTTAAAGATGAAGTAATAACTTTTCCAATAACACTATGTATTAATTGCACCTGAATTGATGCATTTCCACTTGGAGCGATAATTGGAAAACTAATTAAAAATGTGCCGACAGAAGTTGTTGTTACTCTACCCTTTGAAGTACCATTATAAAAAATTTCTATTTCTCTATCATTTATTCTTAGAGAGGGATTAGTCCTAGAATATAATGTTCCAGTTAAGGTATATGTGTCTCCTACAGTAGTAGTGTAAGCAATATTTAAAGCCCATGTTACATTCGAAAATACTTTAATATTTATTATAGAAGCTTCAGAGTAATTAACATAAGGAGCATTTGAGTAATTGAATTTAAGAGTTAAATAACTTACACTCGTTAGTGGAACTTGAAGATTCGTAAGAGAGCCCGAAGAACCAGTAAGAAAGGAACCCTGAGAGATAATTGAAGAACCAGCTAACCAATAATAATTAACACTCACAGAAGGGATTCCATTTCCATTATCATAATATAAAAACCCATTTAGATTGAAATCTTCTTCGCTCAATTTAGGGATTGAGGTATCATCATGCGAAACTATATTAAAATATGATGATGCATTTACTTCAATTGTATAGAAATTGAGATATTCAATTTCACTCCCAGGACCTCCAGGTGCCGAATCGGTCACAATTACTTCTATTTTATGACTTGAATAAATATCAAGTAAAGGATCAATTATATAATTTATATTAAATCTTCCCCAGGAATCGGTGATATCCGTATAACCCATATCTAAAACATCATTGACTTCAATAGCCACATTTATTCCCGATTTATTACTTCCATCAATTTTATTGTAAAGATGACCTTTTATAGAAACAAGTGAATTATGATAGAATCGCTTATTGTGTACCTCACTTGGGTTTGTAAGCTCTAGTGTTGCCCAAAACCAGGACATTTTTGGATTATTTTTTGTATTAGGGTAAGTTGCTTTAAAATTAAAATTAGTAAATGAGGCAAAATTAACTAATATAATTAGAAATATAATTAAAATTCCAAAAACTTTCAACTTTTTGTTAAAATATTGAGGAACCTTATATTTTTTCATTTAGCTTAATTTCACCCTTTTTTTAGGTTTGCCTATTTACCTCTTGTTCCGTCGATATTATATATAATCCATCAAGAATTCCAAAATTATCTGGATCCTCAGGATAGAAATTTACCCATACTTCAGTATCATCTGGCCAATCTCCAACAATAAAAGTTATATTGAAAAATCCGCTGCCATCAGTAAAGTCTGTCTGAGTAGCTAATATGGCTCCAGTTCCATCTCTAATGGTTACGTTAATTTCCATTCCCGTTATTGCGGATCCATTATCCCAATAAAGATATCCATGGACATAGCAAGCATCGCTATAATACCAATCATTTTTAACGACTTTGGTTTCATAATTCCCTATAATATAGGTATCTGCTAATATATTTATTGAGATAAGTAAACTACTATTATGAATCATATAATCTGATAAAGATATGCCTGGTGCATTAATACTTCCATTAAAATCAATTCTTATATAATATTTTCCTTGAGGACAACCGAGATCAATAGAGTTATCAAATTGATAATGGCCTAGAGCATCCGTTGTTATTGATGTAATTCCATTTAGGTAAAACACAGAGACATCACTGAAAGTGTCATCTAATAATCGAATATTAACAACTAAACCTCTTAATAATTCTCCATTATCTCGAAGTGTGCCATCAACTATAAAATTGTCAATATTTCTAATTATAGAAGCTTGATTTATGCTAGCAAATATATTTGCTGTTTTATTAATAATGACATATGTATTATTCGTAGCAACAGATCCTGACCACTGGACCTCTATTCGATGGAGACCTCCATGCCAACTTGTAGTATCCGCTAAAATTGAAGCAAATCCATTGCTTACGGAGGGAGTTCCTAAGGTTAAACCAGTATAAATATCAGTGAATGTAACAGTACCAGAACTAACTGGAACTGCATATTGAATAACATATACGGAAAAATTTATTGTTTCAATTCCAGAATATCTTTGAGGAAGGTTCCCATCCGAATAAAATATTTTTGTTGGGGTTCCATCAATGAAGAAGTATATATTAACATCATCAGGATCAAAAACTCTTAAATTATAGAATCCTAGTGCACTATCAGAAAAATTTGCTATGTACGATAAATCAAAAGATTGAGGATAGTTAGGATTTGTATAAGTAAATATACCATTATAATCGACATGTAAGGTATAATTCTTAGTTGGAGTCGAGTCTGAAACAGAATATGTGAGATCTATTATTCCTGAAGTTCCAAGCTGTAAAGATCCTAATTCTAAATTTAGATAAAATGATACATCAGTGGGTCCATCATACAGATGGACATTAATACTTCCGTATTTCACAGAATTTCCATTAAGAGAATCATTTAGATATCCATGAATTAAGAAATTTCTACCAAACACGCCGCTACGGTTGATATTCCTAGGTTCAGGACAGATATCAAGATTAATAATAATAGGAGCATCTAATATGAAATATGAGTAATTATAATTATTATTCCATGTGGCATAAATTAAATGCGGTCCCGCTGTTGTACTCCAACCCGTTGAATAAGTAACTTGGGCCAATCCTGAATTAGTTTGATCTGATCCAATAAAGAGGTTGTCTTGTGTCACATCATAAAAATCGACCCATTCTCCATCATCAATAGGAATACTGTCGTATTGTATATAAGCTGTGAGATTGAGATCATCATAACGATTAATAACTGGGCTGTAAACATTATCAGACGTAGTCCCATTAATCCAAAAGCTGAATTGTAACGTAGCTGGGACCTTTATTTGTAGATCACTACTAAAAACCGCAGAAGTGTTTAAAAATGGTAAATTGAACGGAAAAGGATAAGGATAGGAGAATAAATTAATTGTTCCATTAAAATCTAATCTTAACGTGTAATTTCCTGGTGGGGTGGTTGGAGTAACTCCAAAAGTGAGATCAAAAGTACCAGTTGAATCAGTTTGATAAGGATAACTTTCAACTGGAACTAAATAGGAAGAATAATCTGTTCCACCTTTTAATAATAATAAAGTAATTTCAGAGCAACTTATTGGTATAGAGTTATTAGTACTATCATAAATTTCTCCTACAATATTGAATTGTGTGGCTCCACCACCAGTACGATTGATAACTCTAGGTGATGGTCCAGAAATAATATTTATTGTAGGTTCTTCATTCAGAACAAAATATGAATAATTTTTTTGTAAACCTATTTGAGCATATAATAAATTGGGTCCTGCAACACAATAATCACCTACAAAATAATTTATTGAGGCAAGTCCATTTGCATCTGAAATATCAAATCCAATGTAAGTTCCACCTCTGGAATAATCATAAAAAGAAACGAGTTTATTTGGTACTGGTCCAAAACTTGCTGAAACCACTTTTACAGTGAGATTTAGATTTATGTATCTAGAAACACGAGGATTACTTGGAACATTTGTTGGTACACCATCAATATAGAACCAGGGTGTTAGATCTTTAGTAATATTTAATTCTAATCTATTGCTTGAATTTGTAATGCTGGGAGTTGTAAAATTTATAATCCAATATCCATCAAAATCGGCTCTTACTTCGAATTGCCCAGAATTAACCACAGTTAAATCCAAGAAATCATCAAAATCGCCATTAGAGTCTGTAATAACCACAGGAGGATTAAATGCACCAATTATTTCATTACTTGTACCTCTTTCTAGTAGAACAATTTCAACTACAGCACTTTTGACTCTTTCACCATTTAAAGGATCATAAAGATATCCTTGAACGTTAATTCCATCCGGTAGAGCATCAGAGAGATTTACTACATTCGGATAAATATTCGATAAAATAACTGAAATATTCCCTAATACACCAACATAAGTATGGTCAAAAATCACATCATCGTATTTCGCTTCAATTACATGAGCACCGACAACATGAGAAGCATTTAAATTATATTTTATGGAAGTTTTACCAAGCGAATTTGTGTAATTTTGACCAATAACTTCATCAGTTGTTAAATCTGTGAAGGTTATACGTTGATTATCAACTGGCTTGCTTAAACTAGCATTGATTTTTATTACATCTGGTCTAGAATAAGTTAATCTATCTGTATCAACATCTATACTAAAATTGCCTCCTAATACATTTAATGGTTCAATATCAAATTGGACCCATTTACCATTTCCAGATATATCTGTTGGGACATAAATTTCTGCCCAACTATAGAGGTTTTCATATTTTATCGCAAAGCAGTCTTGTCCTTCATTTTTATCAGTAAATTCTTCAATCCCAAAACTATTGAACCCATCAACAAATCTGCTCGCTACTCCAAAAGCTCTTGAGAAAGCACAAAAAGCTGATGCAAAATCAGAAAATAATCCTGTTTGGGTCTGACAAAACCATTCAACAACATCCGTTCCTTCTGGAGCAGGTTCATAATCATAAATTTCCTCCATAGTCATCGGAAGGTTAAAGTATGTGTTAAGATAATCCTTGATCTTATTAGCAACTACAAAAGCATTATCATTGGGATTTATGATAGTATTTAATATATCATAGTGAGATTTGAAGTTGGGGTTATTAGTTTTATAAACGGTGATTGTTGGAGGCAATTGTAAATATTTTGTTTTTATATATGATGGAGTATAAGTAGCTTTAACAGCACTACTATTTATTTCTTGATCTGTAGGTAGGTGCAGACCAAACATTTCGTATGTCATATTTACTCCTTCAGTTGAATCAAAGTAGAGATCTAGTGTAGTGCAATTATAATCATTTTTATGAAGAGTGGTAGAACCTAAATTTAAGTTAGGAGCATTTACGCTTCCTTCCATCACAAATGGAGAAGGGAAAAGAGTTGGTATACTCATAGAGTTTATTCCAATTTTAGGAGATGGAACTTCTTTTTTTATTTTTAAAAGTTCTGGATCTGGAGCATACTTAGAATAATAATTACTATATTTATAAAAATTATATGTACTTAAACTCGCTGTAGAATGCCATCCATCTCCAGTATATTCATCAAAACATTCACTTTTCCATAAAGCATCTCTCATATTATCTAAGGAATTGTAGTCAAATACTCTAAATATTTCTATATCTCCAGCACCAGCTAAACCAAGTAAGGCCAATAAGGGGAGAAGTTGACCCATAGAAAAATTCCCTAAATCTAGATCACTTAGATCTGCATCAAGCAGGTCAGCTAACATATCAGCAAGAGTTTGATTATCTATATCTAAATTGTCTAAAAGGCTAGGATCAAAATTATCTAAAAAATTTTGTAAAAGATTTTTCCAAAAATCTTCATCAAAGGGAAAAGGTGGTTTTATTAATAAAGCTTCCTCTTCATCTGTATTAGCTTTTTCTTTACTTGGAGTCGGTCTTTGACTACCAAAGAGAAAACTATAAAAAGTCATTGAGAAGGCAAAAATACCAATTAAAAGTATTGCTATTAAGACTGTACCAATAATTCGCTTTTTATTAATACCTCCTCCTAATATTTCCTCTCTTAATTCAGACATATTAGACTAAAATAAACCTTTTTTTTCACCAAAAAGAGTTTAGAATATTAATTAAAATTATTATATATATAATTTTCCACATACTATTTTAATTTGTTAGGTTCTTTAAAAATAATTTTATGAATAACTTTCTTGTAGTTAATTATGAAAAGTTATCAATTATAACTCAGTTGGTATACCCATTAATCAAACTATTTGAAATGAAGGCTAAAAGATTTATCAATAGTATAAAAGAAAAGATTAATTATTTTAAAATTCGAAACCACATTTAGTACATACCAGTTTTTTTGCATAAATAGGTTTTGGAATGTAACTGATTATTCGCGTTTTATCTTCAACTTCCTTTACAGCAAAACCACTTGCACCACAGTTAGGACAAATTCTTCTCCCTGCGCCCATTTGAGCAGAGAGGCTAGGTGTGGATGTTGTTGTAGGTATCAAAGATGGACTGGTACTATAGCTAGATGTTTGATCTATTATACCTTGTGCTAAGCTAGAAGGCATTACTGCTTTTGGTTCTTTCAATTCCTGGATACGCTTTTCTTTGTACACAACTTCTTCCTGCAATTTAGTAATTTGTGCTTGTAACGGCCCAATTTGTTGTTGTAACATAGAATTATGTTGTTGAAGTTCTTGAACTTGTTGTTGTAATCCAGGAATATGAGCTTGTAGTTGAGCATTTTCATCAGTCAATTGTTTAACTTGTTGTTGATAAGCTTCCGTTGAACTCTGAAGAGATTGTAATTGGTTTGTTACTCGATTCACTTGATTTTCTTTTTCTCGAATCAGAGCATTTAATTGTGAATTTTGGGTATTTAAATTATTAATTTGAGATTGTAATTGATTTATACTGGAATCTTTTTCTTGGAGCTGTATTTTAACTGAATTATATTCCTCTTGTGAAGGCTCTATTGAAATTGAAGGTGTGGAATCAATAGGAGGGGGGGTCATAGGTCCCCTAATAGGAGGGAGAGTTGGTTCAAGTGCAGGTGGAGAAGGTGATTGTGGGATTGAGGGCGCAGGAGGGGTTGTTAAAGGTAGGGGGGTCGTAGATGGTGTAGCTGTAGGAGGTGGCATTGAAGGAGGGGGCGTAAGAGGGGTAATTGAAGGTGGTGGCATCGATGGTATTGAAAACGGCTTTTTTTTCTTTTCCTTATTATTATCATTTCTCTCATATTCGTCGGACATAATAATCTCTATCTAATTTTTACTAAATAAAATTTTAATATACAATAATTAGTGTAATTATAATAATAGCATAAATGTAAATATAAAAGTGTTTTGTATGTAAGTAACTTCCTAAAAGCATTCCCAATATGGTTTTAATTTATCCTTTAATACGGGAATTAATTTATTGTTGAAATATTCTAGCAATTCCGCTCTAGAAGATCTTGATTCTTCTAGTATTAGATTGTCATCCTCATTATTAAGAACTTTTAGACAATTATAAACAGCGCGAGCTTGTTTATCTAATTCATAACCTCCCTCTAAAGTTATAAGAATTCTATCATTAGCATATTTTTGTGCGACGGTTCTAATTTTCTTTAGATAGTTTGCAGGTGCTTGATATGTCCAATTCATATTTGTTAATTGATCTGTCCAATGTGTATCAAAACCCGCAGAAATTAAAATAAATTCTGGTTTAAACTCTTCACATATGGGAGCGATTATTTCATCGAAAAAAAGAGGTATAACATCATCAGCTGAACCAGCAGGCATTGGATAATTAATAATTTTTCCTGCTCCTTTCCCCATGCCAATTTCATCATAATTTCCTGTACCTGGATAAAAATGTCCGTATTGATGAGAATTAAACATTACTAAATCGCCAGAATCTGATTTAGAACCTTGATAGAAAATATCTTGAGTACCATTACCATGATGGCAATCCCAATCAACAATAACTATTTTTTTTATTCCCTTTTCCCTAAAAAGATATTCTGCTGCGATAGCAATATTATTAAATATGCAAAATCCAGCAAATTTATGTGAATTAGAATGGTGTCCAGGAGGTCTTACCAATGCAAAAGCATTCTTTACATTATGATTTAATATCTCATCTATAGCTTGCAAATTTCCACCGACTGAGAATAATGATGCTTCATAGGTTTTAGGGGATGCGACTGTATCCATATCAATAGACTGAAGACGGTGCGTTTTAGCACTTAATTCACATATTTCTTGAATTTCTTTAATTAATCTTTCTTTATGGACATACTTGATTTGCTCTAAAGTTGCTTTTCTTGGTTTAATGACTTTAAAGTTTGGATCTTCAAGCAAATGTTTTTGTTTTAAAAAATTCATTATAGAAATCAATCTTTCATGGCTCTCTACATGTTGTAATTGAGTTCCAATGTTATGTTCTAAGTAAATATCATCATATATTATACCCGTTGTCATAATACTATCTCTCTATTTTTACTTTTTTAATATTTTTAGGACTTAATTACTTTAATATTTATATATAAACTTAAAAAAGTTTCTTCATAGGATTAATTATATATGAGCAAGACCGTTAAGTACACACTGAAAATCATTGTAATTGGAGAACCCGCTGTTGGAAAAACAAGCTTAGTTAAAAAATTTATTACGGGACAATTTACTAAAGATTATCGTTCAAGTATAGGAACAAACATTTTTACTAAGGAACTAAAATTAGAAAAGAATATTGATATAAAGATTCAGCTTTGGGATATTGCTGGACAAGAGCGTTGGATAAGTATGAGACCTTCTTATTATTCTGGGGCTAAGGGAATTATTATTGTTGGGGATTTAACACGTAGAAACACATTCGATCAAATTGAAAAATTCTGGATTCCTGATGTAAAACAATATTGCGCACAAGCTCCAATTATTCTACTCGCAAATAAGAATGATTTAGGAACAGAATTAAGTGAAAAGGAGATTTTTTCTTTAGAAAAGAAAATTAATGCAATATCAATTATTCGAACATCTGCAAAAACAGGAGAAAATGTTGAATTAGTATTTAAACTTATCTCAGAAGAAGCAGTAAAAGTGTTCTATTAAAAATAACCCTATTTTAAACATAATTTAAAAGAATTAAATTAATCTATTTTATTTGTAAATTTAATTTGGTTACTTTTTGGCTCGTATAAGGTTCCCTCTTTTATTAGCTCATCTAAAGCGTTTTCTATGAATTTTTTATCTAAACTCTCTTCTAACTCTAAAATTTGAATAACATTTGATTTTTCAAGTGCTCTCCAATTATTTTCCTCAAAGATCTCTTTCAATCTATTCATAATAGTTTCTAATTTATTTAGATTAGTTCTAGATTGACCAACAAAAATTCTGTCCATATCAATTTTTCCAGTTGTTTCGTCATAACCTGTGTCTTTAAGATATCTCTTGAATAATTTAATTATTTCTTCTACATCTTCTTTAAGTACATTATCTCTTAACGCCATTTTAGCATAAGCCTCACTAAGCCTAACCAAAGCATCTAAATTTCTTGCTAAAATCGATATTATTGCATCTTCACTGTCATATTGACCTCTTAAATCAAGGTAAAATTCTTTTATTCTTTCTTTAGCTTCATCAGATAAAACGGGATTACATGTCCTTCTAGCGTGTTTAATATATTTTTTCAGAAGATCTCTTGAGATGGGTGCTACAGAATTATCATTTTCTTCAAGTGTTTCTTCTGAGTTCATCATGGAATTTTTTAATATAAACTCAGCCATTTGAGCATCATCTGCGGGGTTAGGCTTATCAACAACTATAAAAATTAAATCAAAACGAGATAAGAGAGAAGGCGGTAATCTAATATTTTGAGTAGGTGTTTTATATCTATCATATCTTCCAGAATATGGATTAGCTGCCGCTATGATCGCTGTTTGAGCTTTCAATGTGGCAACAATTCCAGCTTTTGCAATACTTACGGTATTATGTAGAACAACTCCTTGGCTAATAAAAGTGTGATTAGGTTCTAATGTTATATCATAAACCCATGGTGTATAATTTTTTTCTCTATTTTGGATACATTTAATTTTCTTAATTTTATCCCAACAAATGTCTGATTCTAATATAGAGTTTAAAATATTAATTTCATCCTCAATTTCTTTAATTTTAGTCTTAAGTGAGGCCATAACCTTCAATCTTAAATTCTCCCTCTGTTTTTTATTATATCCACCTCTTTCATAATAATCAATACTGCTTCGATTAAATCCAGAGATTTGGGCTAAAGTCTCCTGAGAATAACCTGTTTTATTTCTAATTTCTTTAATATCAATATTCTTATCTATTACTTTCATAATTTTTAAGAATTTATTTTGGATTAGAGTTAACTCTTTTTGAAAAACATTACGAGTAAATCCATGATTTTCCTTTAAATGTCGATGGAAATATCCATCATAAGTAATAGCTAATTTATGTTTAAGATTAATAATCACTTTTATTATTGAAGTTGGAAATATATCATGATGATGCGTTTTGGGTTTTTCAGGTTTAATTAGGATTCTAATTTTTTCAATTCTATAATCATCCTTTTGAATAATCTCTTCATAGAAGAGAATTAATGACTGTGCACGAATGTAAACTTTAAAGGAATCATTATATTTATCGTAGGTGATTCGAGAGTGAATTCCTAATTTCAAGAGTAAATCTTGATAATCAACACTCAAACCTTTAGAAACCGTTCGGTAGCATATTGCTGTAGATTCTACACTCCCATCACCTTTAAAAGCACTAATCAAGAACTCCTTGATTATCTTACGACTACTTGATAATATTTTATTTGGTGCACGTTTAAATTTTGAGATTGTCATCACTTCTGGAAAATTCTCCATCATCCACTCATATAAATTAACTGATATATATCTTAGTGTTTTTAATCCATCCTCTCTCTCATTTATAGAAGGTTTAATGCTAAAAATATCTTCCATCAAATGATAAAAATCTTCAAGTATAATGTCATTCATATTTGAAAATCCTATTTCTGAGCTGGATCCTTTATAACTATAGCCTTCACTAACGATATATCCAAGTAATCTACCTAATTTAGAATTTAAATATTTTGGAATGAATAATTCTTTAGTTAATGGGTGATTTGAACTAATACTTTCGTGTAATTTAATCTCTTCACTTGAATTTGGTAAATATTTTGGTATAGGGATGAAATCATCTTTAGTACAATCCTCTGCTCTAATACACTTTAACATACCTTCGCGGTATATGAAAATTGGATGTTCGGGTGTAACTACTATTGATCTTCCATTGGTAAATGTAATTTCATAAAAATAGTTAGGAGCTTTATGACGACTTACTCGATCTACACCACTTTTAAAGATTTCCTTAAAGTTAGTTGTATATAATTTTAAATTATTATATTTTAAAATTTCACAATCTTTGCCCTTTATTACTTTATCCTTGTTTTTCTCCATTAAAGTATCAATATATTCTCCAATAACAATTCTTCTACCATCCACGCTTAAGATTTCAGTATTATAATGGTAGGACTGTTGTTCCATTGCTTCATGAAGTGCAGATCTATCAACAGTATCCATTTTATCAAATTCATCTATTGCAGCTACACCTCCATTTGCTAATACAACAACCCCAGCTTCAAGGTTCATTTGACCTGTGTCAGTATCCTTTATCACGGCAGCAGTTAGACCTACGGCCGTGGAACCCTTCCCAGATGTGTATAATCCTCTTGGAGATACCTCTATAGCACTTTTCAGAATTTCACTATTATGGACGATAATATTACCATTCGCTATAATAAAGTGACCATCATCAGTTCCAAGATCATAAACGGATGTTTCTTCATTGATTACGTTTATTTCCTCAATTTTATCCCAGAAAATATCTGATTCAGTTAACTTCTTCAACCAAATTAGATCGGCACTATATTGTTTATCTTTGTTTCTATATAGATCTTCGAATATGTGTACCATTTTTCTAAGATATAATCTTCCAGCCCTTTGTCTTTGAGCTTTACCACGAAGTTCTGCTAAAAAATCTCGCTCTTTAGAACCTCTTCTCCCTATTATTTCGAGATCATTAGAAATCCTCTGTAAAATATTACCAAAATTAGGGATAATGTCTTTTTTTTGATATCTTGTTCTTGAACTTGCAATATCTATAGCTAGTTCGAGTCGTTGTTGTTTTTCTGCTGATAAAAATCCTATTTTTTTATTGAATTTAATTACTTCTTCTCCTGTTAGAATTATTTCATAATAGATATTTCCTTCATATTGTCCTGATTGAATGGTTTTAGTATTAATTGTACTGAAAATCCCAATTGTACTTAACATATCGGATATTGAATATGCTAATATTCTACTTGCGGTGGTGGCAGAAATAAATAGGGCTTCATTTTCAATATAACTATCCCCTGTAAAATAAGCAGAAAGTAAGCTACAACGAAAATCTAGCGGGGCGGATAACAAAATACTGTGAAATTTTTTATTTTGCGCATGATTTCCAAAAAAACCGCTAAACCAATATCTTAGACTTGCATTATGAATTTGGATAGAATCATCATAATCGTAATATGAAGCCCTCCCAAAAATATCTATAAGATCATTTTCAATTATTGTTATTATTTCTTCATTCGTATTTGAAATTCTTATACTACTTTTAGGGGTATCCCCTTCTGCGAGATAAAATCCGATAATTCTTCCAAGTTCATTATTAAATTCAATCATTCTTGGAACCCAAGTATTGTCCCGTTTCCTCCTTATCCAATCCTCGTTTGGTATAGCATCAAGATCTCTTAGATATGATAAAAATGTTCCTTCAGTAATATTTGAAATTATAGCTGCCTTACTAAGAGTAGTTCCATCATTCAAATATAATTGAACCTGTTCACGTATTGTTTTAGCGCTAACCAAATCCTCTTTATCAAAAAATACACTTATATCAATCCAATCACAATTATCTTTAAAATCTAAATTTCTCGCAATAGGTAGATATAAATTGCTATAATTTTCATAAAGATCATTACCATCAATTACTTTCATTTCACCATTTATTAATGTAGTAAATGAATGATTTGGAGTTGTAATAATAACGCGCCCGGATTGTGTTTTAATCTGAATAAGAATATTGGTCCTATGTCTGCTTACTTCATTGATTCTAGATATCTGAGTTTTCAGAGTATATGGATTTATTGAATATGTATATATTGGATTATTATTTAATAATTTAAGGATATCTGTATCTCCTTTTAAAATTACGTCAAAAAGATTTTCATCAAGAAGTTCATCAACAAATTTTCCTATTTTTCTATTAGTCCACATTATTCCTGTTGATGTTTCGGTTCCAATATATATTTTTTCAGAACCATAAACACTTTTTCCTGTTCCAGGATCTCCTACGAATAACACATGTATATCACCCCTTTTATAACCACCTCCGGGTTTTTTCTTCCTTGTCCCTGCAAATAAGCTTAAAGCTGATGCTATTTTAAGATCTTCTCTCCCATATATATCAGGAGCGATTGATCGCGCTATTTTTTTTTGAATAAATGGTTCTTTTGATAGAGCTTCAATTTTATTCATATCTTCTTTAGATAGATCAATAGTATCTTCTGACTTATCTTCAGGATCTATAAAATTAATATCAAAAAAAGTCTTGAATAATGTAGAATTATTACTTTTAGTCGATTGGGCTAAAACCGATTTAAAAACTCCCATCAATTTAACTCTATCCCCAGGTTTTACTGTATCAACTAAATCATGTGTTAAAATTGCCTGAACTGATCTAGGAATTCTTCCAGCGGGCAAATCTTCTGGTATCTCTTGAATCATGACGCTTTGCCAATCAATAAATTCTGAACTTTTTGATATAAGTCTAAAATCTGTTTGTGCTCTTGCTTTACATCTTTTATTTACACAAAATTTAGGCCACCTTATTCTCGAAGTTAACTGAATAATATCAAATTGAGCTCCACATATATTACATTCAAAAGAGGCTTTTATTATCTTAGGTCTTATGGTAGAGCATCTAACTAAGATACCGTTGGACCAAACTAGGGTACTAATATGTTTTGCCCTTAATCCTCTTAAAGGGATAAATAAAGTGCTTATTTTTTCTTTAGTGGTTATTCTGACAAAATAATTTTGATTAGAAAGTTTTGATCCCTGAAATTTTAATAAATTCTTAAATGCTCCTATAGCATCTTCAAGTAAAGCTTCAGGATCTTGTTTTAACAATTCAGCTATATCTGGTTCAATTGCTAATAAATCTTCATATAGAATAATTAGAGTATTTCCTCCTTTTGCGTAAATATCATTAATTTGATCTTGATACTTATATACGCCTGGTTTTTCTTGAAATAAACGATAAAAATCCTCAAAGCGTTGAACTTTATTAATTGGTTGAGTAGAGCTTGGTAAAGGGATTGTCATGATAAAACACATTAATTTTTATTGATATGCCTAAAATATTCTTGGTAATTTTTTAATTCTTAATATTAATGACTTATTTTATTAAAGAGAAAATAAAGAAATATTAAAAAAAAGGGACGGTGTAAGATTTATTGAATTACTTTTAATTCTTTTTAAAGAAAAATTAAAAAATTAAGTATCTTTTAGTTGCTGTAGGGTTGCACAAATAATAGGATCCTGACTCATTTCACATCTTATTTTTAAAAGAGAAATAACTCGTTTTTTAATCTCTTTATCTTCATATTTAGCAGTTCGTCCTAAAATTAGTGCAATTGAACGTTGGGTTTCAATAGAACCTTCATCACTTAGATTTTTTAATAATTTTGATAATATTTGATTAAGTCCTACTTCTTGTATAATTTCAACAAAACTATTAATAGCTCTAGCTCTTACTTCTTTTGATTCATCCTCTAATAATATTACGATCTTATTAAAAATCTCATCGATTTGATTACTATAAATTCTAACTAGTCCAGCTGAGGCTTCTCTAACTTTTGGATCAATGCTAGTTAGATTATTTATTAAATCATTAAAAGAGATATGAGAATCATTTACCTCTTTAATAGTTGATAGAATATTTAAGGCTGACCTCTGAACCCAATTTTGCTCATCATTTAGCAAAGAAACTAACTTTTCAATGATTTTTTCCTTATTATCAACGTGTTTAATAATTTCTCCTAAGCTTGTGACCGCTGCCTCTCTAACTATCCATTCATCATCGTTTGAAGCTCTATTAATTAAAGCATCTACAACTGAAATTGGAAGTTTGTATCCAATATACCCTAGAATCTTCGCACTTGTTTCACGGATAAAAGAATCTTGATCGTTAAGAAAATTTAAAATTTCTTGGACTGGAATAATATCTGGGGAATCTTTAGCAATATCTAATAAAGATTTAGTAAGTGCTATTCTTACAGATAACTCTTGTTTAGATAATAACTGTAAGAATTCAGACATATGTGGTTTTAATAGAGAAGAGTCTTTTTGAGCTATTTTTGATATAATACTTGATGCTGTTTTCTTTTCTTGTTTGTTTTTATCTTTATATAATAATGATAGAATTGGTTTTAAATTGCTATATTTTACAAATTCTTCAATCAATCCATCTATTGAATTAAGAGCATTTAATCTTACATCATTATTTTCATCATTAAGATAATTTATTAAGTTTAGAATTATATTTTTTGGATCTTTTTTACCAATATTTATTAATGTTTGTGATATAATTCCTTTTGTTATATATTTAGTAATATCTGGGATTTTAATTAAGTTCTGAACAATTAAATCAGGGTTGTTTTTATAATTTTCTATTAAAATATTTGAAATATTTTCTCTTAATTGTTTATTTTCGAATTTTATAAATACTAAAAAAAAAGTCAATATTTTATCAGGATTATATTTCCATAATCTTCCGAGAAGTGAAACAAAGCTATTTAATACCTCATAATTATTTGGATCGACTTTATTAACTATATTGTCAATATCTAATAACCCGGGTTCCTCTTCAAAATATTTTTCCAATACATTTATGGCTGCTTGTCGAGTTTTTTCATTTGAATCAGTTAAACCATCAAAGAGAGGCAAAATTGGAATATTATTTTTTCTAAATTTACCTATTTTTGCTAAAACCTCATAAATTGAAGCTCTTACAGAACTAGATGGATCTTTCATCAGAGGAATAATTTTAGAAATCATTTTTTTGTCAATATCTTTGTAGTCAAGATTTTTTAGATTTTTAATTGCTGCCGCGCTAATTTCATTATTAATATGAAATATTTTTTGAATTATAGTATCAATAGGAAGTACATAAGAAGATTCTGCCAAAATATTTAGAATCTCGACTTGAACCTTACTATTTGGGTTGTTTATTAAGTTTTTAATATTAACTTTATGAATCAAATCATTATTTTTCTTTAACAGTCTTTTTAAAATTTTTACTCCCAATAATTTTAATCTCCATTCTGAATCTTCAATTAAGTTAATAATTAAATCTTTAGGTATTTTTTCAACGAAATCTATATCTGCGTTTAGAAGTGTTTTTGTAATAGGGACACATTTATCATAATTAGGAGATTCTAATGCTTCTATTATCCAAGGTAATATTTTCTCTGGAACATCTTTTTCTAATTGAATTAATATTTTTATACAAATTTCTCTTGAATTTGGATCATATTCACATATGCCATCTAACACGGAATTTTTAAATTTCCAATTATTAAGATTTATTTCATTTTTTAAAGGAATTCTTTCAAACATCAATATCAATGTTTCTTCCGCAAGTTTTCTTATTTTAATATTATGATGTTTAATTAAATTGAATATTGGAATTGGATCAAAAATTTGGCCAGATTTAGTAATTTTAGAATATTTAATATTAGTGATAAATTCATTATTTCTTGCTAAAAAAAAGTATGAAGTAAAAATTACTAATACAATTTCTTCAATAACAGCAGCCCAAGCAAACATAACATAATTTGGAACGATTTGATTAGTGATAGTCCATAAATTAAAAGTATAATACAATTTATTAGGATTCACAATTAAGAAATTAACTAGAACATTGATGCCTATAGAAGCCATTAAATAGGCAGCAAAATAAATATCAATACCGCGATATTTTATTTTTCTTCCCCAAAAACGTGTAAAATATCCTATAATACCAAAAAATAAAGTTACAAATACAAAAGCTGAGGACATAGTCGATATTGCTAATGCTCTTGTAAAAAAGAAACTTATAGTCTGGATTAGTGAAATCCAAGCCCATATAAATACAAAAATCATTAAACCTAAGATAATATAATATCCCGGTTCCGATTTGAATTGGTTTAAACCTCTCTTGGTATTCTCAAAATTAAGAAAAATTGATCTTCTTACATCAGGAATATGATAATAAGCATCTGAAAGTCCAGCAATATATCCTTTAGACCCATAAAAAGTTAATATCATTAGTGGGTAAACTAGACTCCATGTTACCCAAATCACTATAAAAGGTAAGCCTAATATTGACAATATAATAGGAGGGAGAATAAAAATTAAGAGAAAAAAGACTAGAGCAATTAGAACGTTTATAATTTTATTACTTGAGTGAATAATAATCTTATTTCTTATAAATTTATGAAAAGGTGTTAATCCTTCATCCGATTCTTTACTTAGAGCAATAAAAAGGAAATCTATTATTGGATAAAATGTTAAATAGATTAAGCAACAAATAAAAGGTATTAATAATGCTAGAGGATTGACTTCTGGGGGAGTAGTTTCAGGGTCCCAAAAATCAGGGGATCTTACAGTAAAAACAACAGCAACAGTAAAAACTACTAGGATAGACAAACTAAAGATAATTCCGTAAAATAAGCATTGGAATCGATCTTTATTACTCAATTCTCCTTTTTTAACTAATGCAACTTGTTTATATATTATATAAAATCCAATTAAAAAGAAGATAATAAAGACGATAAGCAGTATTATTTCTATAACCAAAATTTTCACGAGGTTTTTAATTTATTAAAAAAATAATAATATGTTTATTTCTCTTGAATTACTATTGTATAGTATAGAAAGACTTATTAATTTATTAAATCTGGTGAAATTATTATTGGAAGTGATTGGAGAACGATTTGCAGGTTCTTTGAGTAGGTTAAACTTTGTCTTTAAAAATGAAATTATTATTACGGAATGTATAAAGGATTTTGAAGGTTTTTCTCTATTAGGAGAATTGTTCGGTCCCTTTGAGAAAGGTAAAAAATATCGATTAAAGTTATTCTCTGCAATACACTTCATAGAAAAAGATATTTTAAAAGTTGCTTCGACAGAAAAATGTGATAACATTGATGTTCAACGTTATGCTATAGGTGAGAGAGATGATCTTAAATTAATCAAAAGAAATGATAATTCTTTTTTAAATAAGATAAAAGAATTTAAAAGGTTCATGGAAAATGAAGTAATAAAAAAAAATAGACCAAAAATAGATTTGGATAGATATAATTCATATACTTCCAATATAATTGATAGTCGGTTATTAAAACTATTAAAGTTATCTATGGCCGAATTATCTTTAGAGGATGAGAAAAGATTAACTAACTCTGAAAAATTGTTTTACACGTATTTATATAATTTTGTTAAAATATGGAGAGATTTTTATTAAGCTTTAAATAATTTAAATTGTAGAGATTTAAGAAAGATTAAAAATTAATTCGTTTAGTGCCATAATTTTTAAAGTATTCTTCAATTTGTTTCTTTATGTCTTTATTCATATTTATTCTGGGCAATAAATCTATTGCATTGCTCATTGCATAATACTGGGCATTTTGCTCTTTTACTATCTCTTCAACACTCTTTCCATCATCTCTTAATTCGTTTCTATTTGTTAATCCAATAGTAGCAATTATTTTCACATTTAGATCTCTCAATTTCTTAATTGTTGCAATTAGAGACTCCCCCGTAGTAGTTACATCTTCAAGAATAATAGTATCTCCTTTAGGTATTCCAACAAAAAATCTATCTTTCGGATCTCCATGTTCTTTTTGTTTACCTCTACCCATAGACAAAGGGTAACTTCCAGGATTATAATTTTTCTGTCTTCTTGCCCACTTATATTGTGTAATAACACCTAATTTTGTCGCTCCTTCTGGAACACCATAAAAACATTTCGGGTTTAAACCTAAATAATCAATAAATAAAAGAATATAATCAGTTAATTGATCGAGTAAGTAAACGTCGGAAGCTATTTTCCTCCAATTTATATACCAGGAAGATAGTCTACCTGATTTTAATCTAAGAGGTTCTTTAAAAAATCCAATAATTTTATTATTTAATATGAAATTATGAAAATTGTCTTTTTCATTTTCCCAATTCATAAGATAGATATTACTCTTTTAAAGTTAAATATTCTTTTCTCGCTTTAGCATATTCTTCTCCACTAATTTTGCCTTCTAGGAATAAATTTTCTTTTTCGCGCATATATTTCCTCTTTTGTGCTAATTCTTTCTTTCTTTCAGCATTAGTAAAATTTTTTGAAATGATCTGAGCTAAATTCACAATCTGTTTATCGTTTTTTTCTAGAAGATAATTCAGATATTTTTTTATTGGTTTCGCCATTTCAATATCTTTTTTTGAAATTTCTTCAATGCGAGTTAGAGCTAGTATAATTTTTTCGTTATCATCTCCTTCTAAAACATTTACTAATCCTGGGATTGCTACGTCTGTCATAATTTCATCGAGATATGACTCAACATCTTTTTTAGCACTCCCATAACTTTCTAATTGTTTATTTCTTATATATTCGATGAAAAGTAAAGGTAATTCAATCGGCCATTCCTTCATATCATCTTTATCGATTAATTGTACGATTCCGCCATCTTTCTTTTTAAAGATTCTCATATCCAATCACCTGTTGTGAGTTTTTCAGGTAAGTATTTATCCGTTAAAAATTTAAATCCATGAGATGCAAATGCTTGGATTTCTGCTTTTATTTTGAGTTTAAGAGCTAACTTAAGATCATCTTCCCAAGCTTTATTTTTTTTTAGGAAATCTTCGTTTAGTAAATCTTTGGTACGTTTTTCGTCTTGTTTATTCATCTTAATCCGGACTTCTTGAGGGATTTTATATTTATCCAAATCTCTCGTCAATACTCCTAGAAGTTTTATATTTGGTGTAGCAAGAAAAGGTGATTCATAACTTAACCTTTTTGAACCTCGTAAATATACTGAGTGAATATAATGACCATAAGGATCACTATCAACTAAACTAAATACTGGAAGATTTAATTCTTTACTTAATCTTTTTAAAAACATTCTTACTGCAACATTTCCAACACCTTGAGCTGTTATTAAGATGCAAGGATATTTTCTCCAAAATCTAGCTTCTGCCAAGCGCATCATCGCAGCATCTTTCTCTATTACAAGAATAAATTCAGCATCTGACTCAATTATCTCAATATTATCAAGCATCGGTGAAATTGTCCACCCACCACTCCCTAATCCTTCTAAATCAATAATATCATTTCTATCGCGAATTCTTAACCGTCCTACACATGTACCTTTTGGGGCTGCTACAATATGAGTTGAATTTCTAGTTGTATATAACATTGTTGCAGCATCTTCAATACTTTTATCGCTATTTTTTTGCTCTTGAAACAAATTAACATCAGTATAGAATACTTCCCTTTTTGTTGCATGAATATCTTCATTTAGAAGTTCATAGACAACCTCTAATACTCTCATTAGTCTAGTGATATCTGCTACACTAGTAAGTGAGTGAAATTGTTTTTCCATAATTTGTTTACCGAGTAATAATAGATCATTTTCTTCGTCCCAAATGATATTTGTACTTGATCTAGAAGGCAATTCAATTGAGGGTCTTCCAGTTGTATAAATCTTTTCAAGAACTCTATCGACTAATTTATACAACCTATTAAGCATTTCTTTTCTACTAAGATCATCAATCTTTACTGTACCTGGTGGAAGATCAATTTCCTTTATCTCTTTTCCTCTCTCTAAATATTCAAAGTATAAATCTTTTGCTGCTCGTAAATCGTAAACATTATTATTTTGCTTTTTCGCCATTTTTATACCTCATTTCAATTTCCAATGTTTTCTACCCATTTTAACATCAACTAACACTTCTCCTTTACGTTCTAGCTCTTTTAATTTCAATTGAAGGTATCGAGCATCCATCATATCTTTAATTTTTAATTTAAAAATAAGGTGTTTTATAGTTTGCCACTCGGTTGATAATACCGAAACGATTTTATCAGTAGTAATAATAGGCAATGTAGTTTGAGTTGATTTTGGTTTTGAAGGTACTTTTTGAATTATAGTTGATATAGGTTTTTCCTTAGCAGAAGTTATTAAAGGTTTTGGCTTTTCTATAATGATTTCTGAAATCAAAGGTTCAATTTTTCCTGGTTTCTCTATAACTCTCTCAGAAGAAAATGAGTCTAAAATCTTATTAATAATCTCATTTTTCCTTTCTTTTGATTGTATTATAATATCATGCTCTTTACAATAATCTTTGAGTTCATTTACAGTCCAATTAAGTAAGGTTTTTTTAGAAATTACATCTATTTTTGGTTTCGGTTTTTCGATAGGAATTTCTTTTTTAATAGCAATCTCTTCTTTAAGGGTCTCAACTTCCTTTTGTTCTTCTTTTCTAATTTCTATTTCTTTAATTTCAGGTTTTTCGGATTTTAAATCTTGTATAATAACTGGAACTGGCTTTTTACCTATTGCTCCCTTCATTAAATCTTCAATTTCTTTAACATCCAATTTTGCTTTATATTTACTCTCCCCCCGAGATGCGATATTATATACACTCTTGACGAATATAGGAATATATTTCTCTATTAAACTAGCTCTTTTTTCTCTTTTATGCATATTAGCTCTTCTATTGATATATACTCGTAATCTTCTTCCTATTGCTTCGAGACAATATTTTATTTCTTTAATTAAATCTTCATCATCAGCTAGGGCATTTTTTGATTGTGATTTAAACATTAAATGGACAAATGGTCCAGAAACATTAACTAATAGTTTTATTGGCCCTCTTGGCAAGTTATTATCATATGTTTCAAGATTATAATTCTTCCAATTGACTGATTGAACTGCCTTTGTTATAGCACAATCTGCACTATCTCTCAATTTCGGTGTCCTATTTACAAACCTCGATAAAACATCTCTTGATCGCTTTGGTACTTCAATACTTCTGGAATAGGCCATTACTGCTTCAACTACATATGCTAAACCTTTTCCGCTTGTAGGAGCTCTTGTTTCTGCTGCAACAAAATCATTATCTTTTGTAAAAGTTTCAAGGAAATAGTCAAATACATCATGATAGCTTTCTATAGAGTCAATATCAGAAAAGCTAAGAGCATCTTCAATTGTTTGTTTTACTTGTTGGTAATCAAAAGTATAATCGATAATATCAATAGTTCCCAATATTTCAGAATTTAAATTAATAAGTTCTTCTGAATCTTCTTTTGTTAACATGCTCTTTTTTTCATCAGATAATAATTCAGTTGTTTGCCTAATTGTATCGACAGGTATATCAAAGTCATCGATATTATCTGAAATTTTTAAGCCAATTTCTTTAATTAAAGTGTTTTCTAAAATTGATTCTCCTACTGGAATTGCTGTGTCTGTTGGAGGGGTCATATATTTTATTGATTTGAAAGCAAGGAATAGAGAATTAAATTGCTCCTTTGTTAAGTCAACAGGTTTTACTTTAGATAATTGAACCTCATTAACTAAAGCTTCAAAATCTGTTCTATTCTTAAATTTTTTTTGCTCAATCAACCCATCCCTGGCATCTTTAAATAAAAGATTTAAATCTTCCTTAGTTTTATCTTTTTCTTTTCTGACATCCTCAATTTTTTTTAAAAAATTTTTAATTTCTCTTTCGATAACTGTTATTTCTTTTTTAGTTACTGTTTTTTCAATTTGGGCATTTAATTTCTTTATCTCTTTATTAATTTTTTCATAATCTCTAATATATTTGTTATAATTTGAAATGAAATCCCAATATTTTTCTTTAAGTTCTTCTGATTCAACTTGATAAATCATTAATTTGTCTCGTGGTTTAGTAGAACGCCCATATATTTTTTTTTCATCTCGCATGAAATAAATTTGATCTGTTTTTTTCTTAGCTACATTTACAAAACCATCTTTTAATATTAGTAAATTTAATTTGTCTTGTAAATCTCGTTCACCAATATCTACAATTTCTTTAGCTATTTTTGAACTCATTCTAACAAAATTATCTTGTAAAAACGCCGATATAGATTTATTTTCTGATTTTGTAATTAAATCCTGTAGATCTCCTATATTAGTAGACGAGGGATGAGGTTTGGCATATTTAGGTTCGGGTGGGAAAGAAGTAGCTAATCTTCGATAAATTTTTTCCTTTCCAAAGGGATCAATATAAATAAGCGTAACATGAGGATTCATAAATGCTGTTTCTTCAATATATTTTTCAACATATCCCCTAACATATCTTACATTTAGATAATTTAATTTGATATAAGTACCATGTAAAAAGGGACTGTCAATTTCAGTCGGATGAATTAAATATTTTTTCTCATTTTTAGATGTAGTGAAAAATTCTGAGCAAGTAGCATATACTTGGTCACTTGATTTTGAAACTGTAACAACTGGTTTACCAGTTGTATTTTGAGCATCACTGAAAGCACTTGGTGCACCAAATCCTTGACTTCCTCTAGTTTGTTTTAATTCCATAGATTTTGAGGAGGCAAGATATCCTCCAAATTTTTTTAAATCAATTTTTGACATTCCCGTGCCATTATCAAATATTTCAAAAGTGAAGCTCATGATATTTTTCTGGCTAATTTCAGAAGTTAAAAATGAAGCAGCTTCATATTCCTTGAGACGGACAATTACTATAGGTTCTACATCAATAATATATTCAACAGGTTTAATGATCTCTTGCATGTCATCAATTATTCTTTTGACTTCCTCCTCAACTTCTAATTCTTCTTTATCAATTATTTCTCCAGATTCTTCTTCTCTAATTTCTAGTTCTTGAGTAATAGTATTATCGGATTCCGTGGATTCAATACCGAATTCTTGCATTAAAGTATGTTTTGCTTCGTTATCTAAGTGCTGAGATCTTTTTTCTTCCTTTGCAGCCTCAAGAATAGAGAATTTTTCTAAAAATAATTCTTGATCCAAAGAAAATTTGATTTTGGAATCTTTTTTTTTTAATTGTTTCCATTGAAAACTTTCAATGGCATCTAATGCATTGTCCAGGAACTCACTACAATATTGCACATGTTTCCAGTACCCAAATTCAAAACCGACTAATTGTGTCCTCTTACGCATATATTCTGCGATGGTTCCTTGTTTGATTTTTCCTTCTTCTTTCGATGTAATTTTAAACGCACTCAAAAAGTAATTTCTTAATCAATCTTTATTAAAACAAATTATTAATATATACTCTTATTACTAAACTAATTAATAAAATAATACAATCTTTACAATTAGTTCTAATTTCTAGGTATTCATTATCTGCTCAAACTTTAATTTTTTCTTCATTTCTAAGAGTAAATAATTTAATATTTAAATATTATCATTAGGTTATAAATTATAAAATAAGTTGATGAGTCTTCAAAGAAAGTCTTTAAAATAGACTCTATACTATAAATCTAAGAATTTCTCGTTTGATAGGTCTCTATAGCTACATCAATTATTTTAGATGCGATATACCTTTTAGTATTTCTCTCTACATGAGTAATATGTTTCTTTTTGTCAATAATAAATACTTCATTGTATTTACTGCGAAAACCAATATCATCTCGACCAATATCATTTGCCACAATTAAATCGACTTCAGATTTGACGAGTCTTTTATACGCACGTTCAATTAATTCACTTTTAGAAACATTTGTTTCAGCTTTAAATGCAACAATAAATAAATTATAATCTTTTTGTCTTGCAACATCGATTATCTTCGGTGTTAAAGTCATATTAACATGCAATTCTTCTACATTATCAGAGGATATTTTTCCTTCAATACATTCAACTGGTTTATAATCACTTATAGCTGCTGATGAAATGAAAAAATCATAATTATTATATGAGATTTCCTCTTTAACAGTTTTTATAAAATCATCAATAGAAACAACGTGTTTAATGTTTATATAATCTGGAAGTTTTACCGAACATTCTCCGGCAATTAATAATACATCAGCACCTCTAGCAGAAGCTTCTTTAGCTAATTCGATACCCATTCTTCCAGAGGATTTGTTTGAAACAAACCGAACTGCATCTATTGCTTCTCTAGTTGGCCCTGCTGTTATAAGTATTTTCTTTCCTTCCAAATCTTTTTTAGATATTAATAAATCAATTACTCTATCAATTATATCATCAATTCTAGCGATTTTAGCTTTTCCTTCGGAAATCCTAGGACCTAGGATATCAACACCACAATTACGCAATTTCATCTCATTCTGTTCTAAGATGGGATGTTTGTACATACTTTCGTGCATAGCAGGAACAATTACAATTGGTATAGAAGATCCAAATGCTGTTGATGCTACTGTTGTAACTGGCGTATCATCAATTCCATGTGCAATTTTTGAAATTGTATTAGCAGTTGCGGGACATATTAAAATTAAATCAGCTTTCCCTACACTTTTAGGTCTATCCCCCGCAAGATAAATATGTTCAACAGCTCCAGTTAATTTAGTAATAACTTTATTTCCTGTTGCCCATTCCATTAAGGATGGATTTATTAATTCTGTTGCAGATTTAGACATAACGCATAATACATCCGCACCCATTCTCATAAGTTCTCGAGCTACAATTGGAGAAGATATTACAGCTACCGAACCTGTTAAGCACATACAGACTGTTTTTCCTCTAAGTATAGTACCTTTACTTTCAACAATATCTTTTGATGGGTGTTGGAAATTATTTTTTTTCATATGTTTATAATTTTGTTTAATTGTTATCAATTAAACTTTCAGATTCTACGTAAATAAAATTTATGCTAAATAATAAAAATACTGTTAGAAAAATAATTTCTAACTTCATTATTAAATAAGAATTACCATTAATGCGGACTTAATCTATATTTATTTTTAATTCTAATTTTATTTATGATTTTAAATAAATTGATTGAAAAAGTATAACAAGTTTCAATAAAATCAACTCTAGAAAGATGTATAAGATTTGTGATTTACATATTCATAGTAAATTCTCAGGAGGAGCAAGTAAAAACATTGACATCTTTAAAATTGCCTCTAATTGTAATATCAAAGGGATTCAATTAGTTGGAACGGGTGATTGTCTTCACCCATTATGGTTAAATGAATTAAAAAGTAATCTAATAGAAACTTCAAACGGAATTTTCTATACTCCAAAAGTGCCAGATGTTAATTTTATATTACAAACTGAAGTTGAAGCTATTTGGAAAAACCATTTAAAATTCAAAAAAGCTCATTTCATTATTCTTTTTCCAAATTTTGAAAAAGTAGAAGAATCAATTGAATTATTTTCACAATATGGCAACCTAGCTAAAGAAGGGAGACCAAAAATTTATAATTCTCCAGAAAAGCTTATTTTTAGTTTAAAATCAATAGATAAGGATATTGAGATAATACCTGCTCACATATTTACACCATATTTTGGGTTATTTGGATATATCTCTCACTTTAATACGATGGAAGATGCTTTAGGAACTGGAATAAATTATATAAATTCTATTGAAACGGGATTAAGTGCAGATCCATTAATGATCAGAGGTATTTCAGAGTTTAATAAAGTTTCTATAATATCTAATTCTGACAGTCATTCTACTAATTTTCATAGATTAGGAAGAGAGGCTACAATTTTCGATTTGAATAAACTAAATTACCAAAATTTAATCGATTCGATTAAAAAAAATAAAATTGTTAAGACTTATGAGTTTAAACCATCACAGGGCAAATATTATTATGATGGTCATAGATCAGAACGACACATTGACAAAAAAGATTATTTTTGTAGTCCTAAACTTAATATTGACATTTGTCCTTTCTGTAAAAAAAAACTTACTAAAGGTGTATTAGCTCGAGTTGAAGAATTAAGTGATCAAAAAAATCCTTTCAAATTAAATTTTCAGTATATTGTCCCCTTATTGGATTTGATTTCAATTGTTCTAGGAGGATCTGAATATGATAGAGGGAATATATCAATATATCAAAAATTAATTGCACAAAATTGCAGCGAATATGCAATATGGGAAGGGAAAAGTAATTTTAATGGAATTTCTGAAGATCTAAAAGAAGCAATTTGCAAAATACGGAAAGGTAAATTCTGGTTTATACCAGGTCATGATGCTGTTTATGGAAAATTACAATTTGAAGATTATAATAAGAATTAATTGTGAACATTTACAATGTTAACGTTTAGATTTAATTTTGAACTTATATCATGGAACTTTTTAAATTTTTCGGGTTTTAAGATTAGTAGATCCTTTGCTTGAAGAATATCTAAGAATTTTTTACCATAATATGTCTTGTAAATTTCAGATATCTCATAAAGCACCTCATTATTATCAATAAATCTGTGAATTTCCATAGATTCAAATTCTTTTTTTCTAATTTCAAGAATTTCATTAGAGTATTTAAAGAATGGAGTATGCTGTAATTTTTTCAAGTCAAAAAAGATTGTACTTCCAAGTTCACGTTCTTTTAAGATACTTTTTATAATGGAATGGATTTTATTTAAAAATCTTGATTTGAACTCTTTTAATTTAATATTTGGATAAATACAATCCTTTAAAATTTCATTGTAGGGCAGATCTAACCCCGCTAATTCATTATTCAAATTTAATAAAGTTAAAATTTGATTAGTATTATGTTCAACACTGGTTATTAATTCTTCAAAGATGTAATCTCTTTCTTTAAAAATAAAGTCAAATAAAAATTCGTTAAAAGCCTTAATGAAAGCATTATATTTAGGGACAAAAACTCTATTTTGGTTATTAACTACTATTTCATGAGCGTAAAATGGATCAATTTCTTTATTTAGTACTGCTTTAACTAATGATAATCTGTAATATCCTTCTATGAATTCCATTCCTTTTGAAATACTCTCAATAGCCTCTTTAAATGAACATTTTTTAATTACATTTACAGTTTTAATTATGTTACTCTCAATTTTTACAGGAGTTTTTTTACAATAACACAAATCAAATGGTTTTAAATCATGAAAAAGTGGGTTATTATAATCAGGAATTATGATTTGAGAACTATATGCATTGATTATACTTCCTTGAATTGGTTTATTTGCCAAATTCCATTCTATAATCATTACATCATCAGAAAATCCATGTTCAACATCATAACTGTATTCTATACTTTCACTCGATAAAGCTAACCCTTCAATTGATTTTATTTCATAATTATCCATTTCACCCCAGAACTGTTGTCTATAATAGAACACATCTTGAAAACTGCTTAAATCATCTAAAAATATTTCTTTCATTATGAAATAATTGATCCCAATTTCGGAAGATTTTATTGTCTGATCATTTAATCCAAAAAAGCCAATACGGGAAATAATATAATTATAAACAGGATTCTTTAAATTAGCTTCATCGTGTTTTACAACATAAGTATTTCTTTTTTTTTTAAATTCTCCTTTCGTTCTTTTTATGTTATATTTTTCAATCAGTAACTTTAAAAATGCAAATTTTTTGAGATATACTTTTCTTTCCAATTCTTGAATTTCTATTTTATAATTCTTATACTTATCATAGAATTTTTCTTTTGGAATATTTATTACTTTAAATTGCTTTTTCAATAATTTTAATTTCTCGATTATACAGAAATTATCAATTTCAGAAAAAAAATATGTTAATAGGTTGGTTCTTATATAATTTAGTTGAGCTTCAGAAATTAAGTCCTTAAATGCTTGATTTTTGATAATTAATTTTTCATAATTCTTTTTTATAAAATAAATTGCAAAATATTTAGCATTTAAATCCGAACTATTTACCATTTCCTTTAACTTATCGAAATATGAAGCAACAAAAGAAATATCTCTAAATTCTGATATTTTATCAATCGATTCAATAATTTTAAGAATGTTGAAAAATGAGTAGCTTGGTATTGTATTTAAAAATCTTTTAAACCCTCTTTCGATATGATCATTAAAGTTCAAAAAGTAATTTTCTAATTCATTTTCATACCCATTCTCTAAAAATTCAAAGAATTCAATAAATAAATTATTATTAATTGCTGTATTCAAGAATGATTCTATAATTTTTTCACTATCGAATTGATTGATAACTGCTTTATTCAAATAACTTAATGCTTCTACGCAATTGTTTTTTTCAAAACAAAGATTTGCTAATAACTTAAAGTTCTTACTTTTCTTCTTTGAACCTAAATCTTCTGAAGTCAAATTATATTTGTTGAAATCTTCTATGATTTTTTGAGCAAGAGAATCTCTAATAACTAATAACAATTTTATTAAATGAATGCAAATTTTTTTTTCTCTTTCTGAATGAATAAGAAAAGCGGGACAATCATGAAAAATTTCGTTATCCCTATTATCAACTATAAGATGAAATTCACGCTCATAATCTAAAATAAGACTTCTAATTAGTATTGGATCTTCTTGAATATCAATAATATTAACTTTACTTGTAAGAAATTTAAGTGATTTTTGATATAAATTTAAACCAAATTTCTCAATTATAAGACTTGATATTGATTTTTTTACCATTTTTTTTAAAATCTTGATTTAATTATTTCTGAAATTAATTTTGGAAATTCATTCCAATCTTTTATAGTGAGTAATTGTCCTCCAGCAACTTTTACTATTTTTTTAGCTTCTTTTAAGTTATACGAAGCTTCTGGACAAACTAATATGAAATCAACACCTAAAGAGCGCATTTTCCTAAATTCTACCAGAGCTTCTTTAATATCGAAAAGTTCAGCATCAGTAAACAATACGTTTAATTTTTCACGTGAATTAGAGTGTTCCTTGAATTGTTTATTTGCCCATTCAACGGCACTTTGTATTCTTGTTCCCCCTCGGGCAGTAACAGAAAGAAGCTCATCTGCTAATTTTTCTAGATCTTTTTTTTCATCCAATCCTTTCAAAACATGAGTATTTGATTCAAAAAAAGCGATTCCAAGTTCATCTTTACGCATTCCATAACATAACATCGTTACACAGATACTCATATAAGCAAGTTTATCCCCCGTCATACTACCTGAAATATCTAGTTCAAAACAAGTAGTTCGAAGCCCTTTAGCAGTTTCATAAACATAAAAATCGTCATATTCAATATGATCTAATTTTTTACCTTTTTCTAATATATTATAGAGCGTTTCTTCAAGATCAATGTTTTCAAAATCATCCCCAATCGAATAAGGTCTTACTATATTAATTGGGATCGGTCCTGTTGTAGAACTGCCTAAACGTGCTCGTGAATAATAAATGCCTAATTCAATTAACATTTTTTTTGCTAATTCTTTAACTTTTTGTTTAGTTGTTTCTGGCAGATTTTTGCGATGAATAAACCATTGTTTAATTAGATTTTCTCCACTACCAGCAGATAAACAAGAAATCATCTTATTTTCGCCTTCTTGGCCTCCAATTTGTTGAGCGCTTTTTAAAGCATCACTTAAATTAAAATTTCCTAGTGCTCCTAAAGCATCTCTATTATCAGAAGCTAATGCTATAGCAGTTAATTCTTTTATCCTCTCATAATTTAACTGATCTTGAATTTGACTCAATAAGTTACTTAGCCTTTGAAAATCTGCTTTTTTAGTTTCCACAAGCTTTTTTAACAATTGATAAGTGGGTTCAATTAATTCAAAAATTTCATCTTCAGGCATTTGAAGTTTCTTTCCAATCTTTTCAATAACTTCTGATGTTGGATTTAAACCGATTTTTCTTAAAAATTCGGTTGCATTTCTTAGGTGGGAAGGTGTGTCACAAGATTCCAAAGTTAAGGTCATGAGATTTGGAATGTTTTGAGCCATTTTTTGACTACAGTACATATTTTGACAACTGTTCATTAGTTGTTGTAATTGATGTGTAAGTGATTTAAAAGCCTCATTCTTTTTATTTTGAGAATTTGCTTCCTTAATTGCATTTTTTAATGCTTGATTAAATAGCGAATTCCATGATTTGTTTGTAAATGCAGTTTTTGTTAAAGTTTCAAGTGAAAGACTCATTTGGGAATTTTTATTCTGTTGATCAAAAGTATCTAATAATGAACCTCTTAGATTAGTGCCAAAAAATTGGTCAAGTGAATTTGCTAAATTGAAGTTATGTTCAAATGAAGATTGATTTAAACTATTGTTTAAAACTTGATTATGATCAAAATTGGGAGTTTCACCTAAGTGTTTTGCTGATTGAAATAATTGATCTAAATTACCAATCTTATTTTGAAGTTCTTTTTTTAGATTTTCTAATTGTTCTTTAGAAATGGCATTAGTTTCATTTAAAAATTTCATAGATTGAAGTAAATCTTCTAAACTTCCTGATTTTAACAATTCTTTTAAATCATTCTCAATATTTCGATTATTTAAAGCTTTACTAGTAATTTTTTCCCATTCTCTTAAAGATTGTTGTTGCACTAATTCATTTAATCCTAGGTTAGTACCAGCTTTAAGATCCTTAGGATCTAAAGAATTTATTTTTTGTAGCATTCGGTTCCTTGCTTCTTCAAGCAATTTTTCAAATGAGGTTATTTCTTCTTTATATAACTCAGAATCATCATTGAAGAAATTAAGCGCTGATTTATATGGTTCTTCATGCCTTTTTTGATCTAATTGTTCCATAAACTCTTCTAATTGTTGAATCATGTCTGAATCAAATGATTTTGAAAATTCAATCTCATCTATAATATCTTGCAATTGGTCTAATTCCGATTTGATTCCAGAGTTTTTCAATTCATCCTCAAAATTATCATTCTCACCCTCAACAAAGAATGATTTCACTAAGTCTTTCTTGTAATTTGGAAAGAGAATCTCAAAGGCAATATCTTTCGCTAAATTTTGATTATCTGGAAATGAGGTAACAGTACTAATTTCAATAAAATCATTTGGAGTAATAGATCCTTTACGATAATATCTTGATAAGATTAAATTTGGTATTGATAAGACTTGCCTTGGAGAGGGCATTTGGATTATATCTGGATGATTTCTCATCCTTCTAATAAACTCCACACTAAATTCACATGGGTTTTCAGGAAAAACTCCCAATAATTTTACCCTCCTAAGGTCTTATGAATAATATTCTCTATAATATTTTCGACTTTTACTCCGGGTTTAGGTTTTAAACTTCCCAATAAAACATGACGGGCAATTTCTGAGAGATAAACATATACAGATTCTTTTTCTTTCACTTTTTTTTCTTTTTCTACTAGTCTTTTTCTTGCTAATAATTTAGCAATAGCAATTCCGGCTCTTATAGAAGCGGGTATTTCAATATCGATTTTATTTTGTCTAGTTTCTTTAATAATTGAATAAATTAATTCTAATTCAGATTCTTCAATAATGAAATGTTCTGGTAGATTTATTCTTATGATATCTAATTCTGTGGATTTATCTGGGTAGGTTAATTTGATCCAAACTTTTATTCTATCTTTTAAAGCTTCAGATAAGCGATGAGTTCCTGATAATTCTTCGGGGTTCATTGCACATATAAAGAAAAAATCGTTATCTGCTTTTATTCGCCCTAAATGGGGAATACCTATAGAAGCTTCCTCTAGAGGCTCTAATAATGTATTTTGAGAATATTCTGTAGCTCTATTAATTTCATTAGCTAGGAAAGTACCTCCTTCTAGCATTGCGTTTAATAATGGTCCGGGGTTAAAAGCTTCTAATACAAATCCCTTCTTTAATGTAATCGCTGGATCAAAAGAGCCAACAAAATGAGAAGGTTTTATACTCTCATCCATAGTTAACCAATAAAAACTCTTATTTTTCTTCTCTTTTGCCCTTAGACCAGCAAAATATCGACATAAAATAGTTTTTCCAACTCCCGGAGGTCCAACTAAAGCAGGAAATAATCCAGTTGCCTCTGCATCTCTTAATAATTCTAATGCTTTACCATATTGTCCTGAAAGAACTATATCAATTTGTTCTTCAGAAATGTCTTTAATAACATGTTGGCTAAATAACTCTTCAAATCTTTGTTTATTTATCATGTTTAAATCTCTACTACAATTTGAATAAGTTAATGATTTTCTTACATGAATATTAAGTGTTTGTTAATATTAAACTTTAAAGTTAATAATTAAAAGATATTATATTCTCTTAACCAGCTGGATTAATTTTTCATAATTTCTATAATGAATTTACCATAATATGATAAATCCTTATTTTGAAGAGAAAAACTTCATTTTGTATCATGGAAACGCTTTAGATATACTTACTCAATTTGAAGATAGAACATTTGATTCAATCTACTCTAGTTAAGAAAATATTTACTTTTCTTTCTGTATTAACATATAACGTTTTTTATTCTTTATTCTCTCAGATTCTATAAATCCATTTATCTCTAATTTGTATAAATAACTGTTTAAAGTATTATAAGAATCATACTTTCTCCTCTGTTCACATAAATTAAACATTTCTTTTTTCGTCATTTTTTTCTTCTCCTCTAATTGCGGTTTTAGAAAATCATTAAAGAATTTATCTGGTATAAATATCTTTTCTCTAGAATAATGCAGAATTTCTTTCATTTTTGTTAATTCTAATAATAAATTTTTTATGAATTTATTAGCGCCTTTTGAAATATTATCTAAGTTGTTTAGAATATGGTTTAGTTCATTTTCGTCGGACACATTAATATAAAATATAAATAATTTAAAAAGTTACATGTAACTTTTTTAATTATAAATTTAATATAAAAGATCATGGATTTAATAACTAATTATTTATATGTAACTTTATTAACTATACTTGATAAGTGTACTTTTAATATTTTTCTTTATATAGGATAAAAAGATCTGCATCAAATTTTTGAGGGATAAAATTGTCTGACAAGGAAAAATTATTGTTTAGAGATATAACTCAAGATTTTTCCAATAATAAACGTAATTACACATTTTTACATAAAAAAAAAAATAATACTTTATCTAATGGAATCCCCCATCCTTTTTTAAAATGGGCTGGAGGTAAAAGACAATTAATTTTACAGATGTACAAATATTTTCCGAAAAATTTTAATAAATACATTGAACCATTTGTAGGCGGTGGAGCAGTTCTTTTTTATTTGAAACCTAAATTTTCAATTATTATAGATATCAATAAAGAATTAATTAATTGTTACAATGTCATAAAAGATAATGTAAAAGAACTAATAGAATTATTAAAAACTCATAAGAATGAAAAAAATTATTACTATAAAATAAGAACTTTAGACAGAGATAAAGAAAGGTTTAATAAATTATCCAGTATAGAAAAAGCCTCCAGAATGATTTATTTAAACAGATGTTGTTATAATGGCCTATATAGGGTTAACAGTAAAGGACAATTCAATGTACCATTTGGTAAATATAAAAATCCTAACTTCTGTGACGAAGAAAATCTATTTGCTGTAAGTAGAGCTTTGAAAGATGTTGAAATAATCCATGGTTCTTTTGAAATTTGTTTAGAGCATGCTCAAGAGGACGATTTTGTTTATTTTGACCCTCCATATCATCCTATATCAAGAACATCTTCTTTTACAAGTTACACCAAAGAAAATTTTGGAAAAGATTCTCAACAGAAATTATTCGATGTTTTTAAAAAATTGGATAAACGGGGTTGTAAGCTTATATTAAGTAATTCTTATAATGAATATATTCAAGATTTATATAAAGAATACAAAATTATTACACTAGGTGCTAGAAGAGCTATTAATTGTAATGCAGAGAAAAGAGGAAATATAAAGGTTCTATTAATTTCAAATTATTAACAATATAATTTTCTTCTTTATTGGTTAAATTAAAAATCAAAGGAATCCAAAAATTTATTATTCTATTATTTTCAATTTATAATCGGTAGTAAGTATCTTTTGCTTAAATCTAAATCCAAGTTATGAATAAAATGAATTCTATTGATAGAAATATTGAGGAACCAGAACAACCCGTAAGAAATGCCTTTATTTTTTTAGTGAATCATTCAAGATCACCTGATGCATTTTCAAAAGAGGAATTTAAGAATTTTGTAAATTATCCAAATCCAGATAATTTTGATACATATTTTTCAAAGAAATTTAGACATATTTTAGAAGATGCTCCGAATGATCCCGGTAAATTCTTGGTTTCAGGAGTTTTCAAAAAATTTTCTAAGTGGGAAAAGTTTAAAGCATATTTTTCGCAAAGTTCGAGGATTAAAGCGAATTATATAGAAGAATATTTCAGAAAATTAATGATCTTTGAATTTTTTATGCCTTTAACCAATGAAAATGATTTAAGGTCGTCATTGGACGAGGTTTTTTATAAGGATACTATTAAATTAGCTTTAAACAGAATTCCTAAGAATGAATTAATTAATGCTATTCCAAAAAATGAAGAAGAATCTGATGTTCAATATATTGAACGAATATGTAATTGGATTTCCAAGCGATTTGGAGGATATTCAATCCAAAGTGTTAGGGGTAGATTTAAACTAAGTGATTTAAAGACATTTGCAGAAGTTGCACTTATTAGAGAAAAAGGAGAAAATTATATAATAGATGAGACTACCGCAATTGTACGTTTCATATTTCATATAGGAAATCCAATTATGAATCAAGTATCATTTGATTTTAAACAGTTTAATGAAGATTTGAATAATACTTCTCTTACTAGAGAGATGATAGTAGAGGCAAATCAAATCAGATTTATTTTTAAAAATCTATTTGTTAGAAGCATATTAGACCTTGTTAATGGGGAAGATGAAATTTGGATGCTAGAAAGTGGTATTATTAATCGTTTATATATTTGGAAAAATGAGGCAGCTCAATAATTAGTAAAAAGTATTTCTATATCTTTATATTTAAAGACCGTCATCTTGCGAAGTAGGAAATTCAAAGCTTTTATTAATATAATTTTTTAATTTTACTCGACCACTAAAATTCCAATATCTTATATCTTGCTCGATAAACATCCATTTGATAATCTTCAGTAAGATATTAATATTTTCACCAATAGAAAAACTAATTTTTTTTTCTTGTAGCCATTTTAATATGCGATCATCGTCTTCGCATATATAAATTTGGTTTATTGCTTTAAGGAGAAAGTTAAATTTATTTTGGTTTTCCAGTTGTTTGTATTTTAAATCTTGAATGACATCTTTATAACTAGGCATTTTATTTAGATTAAGTTTATTCCAATTCTCCATCCATATTTGAAAATCAAACCCCATCTTATATTGAGCAGGTCTTATTAAATACAATTTTCTTCCATCTAAGAATCTTTCGACATTATATTTATATCTAGAAACTAACTTTCCAGTACCTTGTCCAGGTTTCTCTTCCATAAATTTAAGCACAACATACTTACGTAATTCATTTCTCGAATTAATTTTAGGAAGATTCCAATTTATTGTTATGTAAGAATAGGGCATTTAATACACTCTTTATTTTAGAAATTATTTTATCAAATAATTCTATCATTATTTAATAATTAAAGATTTTAGGATAATGGATTTCAAAAAAAAACATTATTATTAGTTTTACATGTCTTTTTTAGTTATGTTTTTTCCTCCAATAACCAACTGGTGGTTTACTTATTTCATACTTTTTACAAACTTCAGTTATCCTAGAGTTTGAGATTTCATATTTTTCAGCAATTTTATATAACGGCATTTCCCAGACAAGTTTTTTAAGATCTTTTAGGAAATCATCAGTTATTTTCAATTTTGCTCTATCAATGCATGTTTGTCTCATTCTTTCAGACCTTTCTTCTGGCGTTTCAAAGATCTTCCTTTTTCTTGGCATACTAAATTGATAATTTCTCATCATTTCATTAAATAAATTTGCTCCTAATGCTAAATCCCACCCCTCTCCTTTAACTTTCTTTCCATTAATTATAGATTCACCTTTCTTATATCTCAAATCATAGCTTATTTCATATTTTTTTTTAATTTGTTCTAAAAATTTCTTACTACCAGAACTTATTACAGTTGAACCCTCAGTACCATCTCCATCATAATACCCTAGAAGAAAAGCCAAATTTAATTCTCGGTTACCAAGTTCAGGCAATTCTATTTTTTTAGATTTTTTCCCAATTATTACTCCATGATTATTCAAATGCATTGCAAAGCGATTATTCGTTATCATAAATCGAAGCAATATACCTCTGGAGCATGGTTTAACATATTTTTCTTCAATTCCAATCGTATTAGCTAGACGATAGACCATGTCTCGAGAATCTTTATCTTTAATATTTAGTCCAAAATGAAATCTAATAAATTTCTTGTCTCGAAATTGATAAGATAATCCACCATCAGAATATATAAAACCAAGCCAGTATGCTTTTGGTTTTGTATTAATATCCTTAAAGTAATCCAATTTAATATTCGGATGGTAATCATAAATGTGTTCATAATCTTCCTTTAAACTGTTTAAACTTTTATATCTTTTAATTAAATTTTTCGCTCTATTACATCTATCACCAAATCTTGATGTTAAATAACGTTTATATTCTCTGATTAAATTTAAATCCAAGAGAAATTTTGGATTTCTTTTGCAATTTCTTTTAATTTGGTATATATGGTTCTCTTTTTGACCTAAATAACTACTTAAATTTATTTCTGATAATCGCTTTCTATGTAATAATTCTTTTTTAGGAATAATTTTTTGTAATTCTTTTCTTAAATCTTCAATAAATTTGATAGTGGGATACATATATTTTTCACATTGAATTGTTTTTTTGTTTTTGGATAAATCATGACCTATGAAATAATTTTTTAAGTCCTTTAGAATAGTTGCTTGAAACTTAGGAAGATTTTTCATTTCCCACATATCCGAAACTAGCCTAAACACAATCTTTTTTAGCCATATTATAAATGTTAGAAAATGAGTTCGATAATCCTGATTTGACTCTACTTTTTTTTGGAGTAGTTTTAATGAATCATCAAATTCTTCAATAGAGATGTTATGTAAATTTTCTAAAAAGGTTCTACTTATTCTTTTAGTTAATATAGGTTTTAACTTACTTGCTAAATAGGTGAGAATAGATTGGTTTAGACTTACACGGCGCACACTAACATTATTTTCTTGCTCCCATTCCCCGAGGGAAAAGTAGATTAAGCGGGAAATCACTATGATTAAAATTTCTTTAAATATTTGAGTAAAATCCTCGTCATTCAAAATTATATTAACAGAAAACTTTCTTGATTTCGCTAACTTGCCAATTCTTTTAACAATTGACATTTTCTTTTTCTTAATGTCCTCTTTAAGAATTAAGGTTTTTTCATGTTGGTCTTTAACAAATCCTTCTTGAGTATCGACATTATCGATATTTATTTCAATTCCACAGAACTCACAGATTACAAGTTCTTTGTTTCCAATTAATCTTTGAATGGTATCTTGCTGAAATTTACAACCACAATATTTGCAGTAATTTGAAGAGTTCTCATCATTTTCTATCATATAAAGTTTTAACGTTTATTTATATTTAAAAAAAAAATTAAAATTCCAACTTTTTTAATCATTATCTCCTCTTTTGAACCTTCAAAAATAAGAAAACCAACAAACTTAATATTCCAATAATTATAATAAACTCTATTATAAGATTATCTTCTAAAGTAACTTTTTCACTTTTATTGGGGTCGTCTCCACTACCATCATGGGGATTATCACTGGGATCTCCATCAGAATCATCAACCGGATTATCATTAGGGTTATCAATTGGATCTTCAATAGGATCATCGACAGGATCGTCATCCGTACTATTTATTTTCGCTTCATATTTAAATACATAAAGGGTAGTCCATGGAGCGATATTACCTACAATGTCTTGTGTACAGACTCTCAGGAAATATGTTCCATTATTAATAGCTGGTGGATCATAACCCGATAAAGACGTAAAAGAAGTTGAAGTTCCATTAGGATCTTCTCCCCAGTAATAATAATATCCCGCTACATCTGTATGGGCGTCTGTTGCACTACTCCAAATAAAATCGGGATTCTTTATAGAATCCTGCGATATATCACTTTCAGTTGTGCCATTTAATTGAACGCACTCTGTCGGATTCATAGGAGGAGTAGCATCAACCAATAATTTGGAAGACCAAATAAAATTATAATTGTTATTTTCATTAAATTCATCAATTGAATTATCAGCATCGATAATCCAGCCTACATAGTAATTTCCACTAGCGCCATTATCAGGAAACGTTCCAGACCAATAAGAATCTTTAGAGGCTGTAGAAGCTAATGATGGGATTATCTCAAACCCGATTAAATAATCCTCTTTAGTGAAAGATGGATCTTTTGACGCATAGTATGATACTTTAATATTATTTGCGGAACTCGTTCCTAAATTACGTATTTTACACCATGCTTCAAACTCGGTTAAACCAGCTCCAACTATAGATGTATTGTACCCTGCCAATTGATTATATTCAGATGCTAAATCGGGTTTATCAGTCAAAGTTTCATCAGCAATAAGCCAATTATCAATACAATGGTATTTATTTTGGTTTATTCGAGTACCATAATTTAGATCTAATCCATTTATACTAGAAGTTACAATTGAAAGAATATACGGTCCACCGTTATAATATATCCAAACGGGACTGCCACTCTGGCCTCCAGTTATATCTAAGTAAAACCAATGATTATATTCATTGGCATCTAATCCATAATCATTAGTCCAATACATATTTCTTCCATAATCCAACTCAGCAGGATACCCAGCAGTATTTAATAGTCCTGAATATGTTGAACTTGATGATAATGTTGTATAAAGTCCCATCCATCCAGTATATAATCCTATATCTCTATCTAGTGTGAGGACAGCGAAATCATGATAAGTAGAAGCATTATCTTTCCAATCATCATAACAACGCATTTTGATAGCCCAAGCATATCCAAATGGTTCATTTCCATTGTCTTCCCCAGGTACAACCCTAATACTATCAGCCCACCCTCCAAGTGAATGTGAATATACACAATGTCCCGCTGTAAGCACATGATTTTTGTCGATTAAAGCTCCTGTAGCAAATGTGGTATATGCTCCCCATGTAATATGCAATTTAACAATCGTACTCCAAGGATAAGAAGTTGTGGATGTGATCCTCTCTCGATCATCAGCTCCTATTACATTAGCTATCGTAGGTCCTAGGGAATGTATAGAACTGTTATTGTTATCAACTTTATGTGCAAATGATGAGAGAATAATAATATTAACTATAAAAAACAAATATACAATTGCTTTCCTGTGAATTTTGATTTTAAGACTTGGATTAGTACAGTATTTTATTAATTTAGTCATAGAGATATGAATTGGTTTTCTCTTTATTCTTTATTCTAAACTAACAATAAAAAGTAAACAAAAAATAGAATTAGTAAAAAATAAAAATAATTTAATTCCAATCTTCGAAGAGATCCTGCTTTCTGTTTTTCTTAACCTTCGATTGATCAGTGTTTACTACTTTTTCCTTTATATCTCTATTCTCCCCGACTTGTATCCTATGTTTTATCTTTCTCCCACCCCGTACTACAAATGCTACCACGATTGCTGTAATTATTGAAGCAGAAATTGCTAGTACCATACCATTAACATCAAACGGAAGATTTATAGGATTTGGTATTGGATTAGGAAGCGGTGTTGGATCAGGGGGAGGTGTTGGATCTATAGGAATTCGTGATTCAATTTGCAACTCATGTTCAAATAAAATTAATCCCTTTGGGAAGAAAATGTCGACCAAAGTAACATTGAAATAATAACTCCCGGCGTCTTCGAATTCGTAGGTGCAAATAAATTTTGAATAAGTTGTAAAATCGATTTTAGTGAAATTTAGAGTTTCTCTATATGAATCATCTTTAAATACATGAACATAAACAGTTGAATTGCTAATGGAATGAAATTCAGAATTGATTTTACGTGAGACATTTACATTAAATGTTATTTTTTTATCGTTTTCTGTTATATTATAATCTATTATCTGTGCAAAGGTTGTTTGGAAAAAAATTGGAACTTGACCAATGATTTCTAAATGATCATAGATAAATAACCTTCCTTCTACAGAAGGAAGATATTTAGGATCTTCTGGAACTAAGAAATTAATTTGATATGAATTATCGAATTGTTCTTCTAAGTGTAATGTGCCAAATTTATTGCTTTCAAAAGTAACAGATGTTAATTGACCATATTCACTGAATATTATATTACTAAATGAAGCTGTGATTGTGTTAATGCTTCCTAAAGAAATTGACTTGATATAATCACATTCAATATATAGCTCACTATTTCTTGCCATATCACAGATCCAGTAAAAAATGTCTTGGTTAATTTCAACTTTGTCTAAACTAGCATAAAATTCACCATTATCATCAATGTATAACTGTTTAACTAAACTGCTAGTTAATGTAGCATTAAAATCAATTTCAAAATCTAAGATTTCAGAAATCTTGTAAGAGTAGTACACATTTTTTATGTTGGAGTAATCGATGTTTAATTGAACATAATCTTTAAGTTTTTCCTTATCTAAATCAAATAAATTTAAAGCCTTTAAGATATAGATAGAATAATACGTATTTTTTAGAATTTCTTCAAGGTTTGAAGCATACTGGGGTTTGAAATATGTTATGGAATCAGTTTCACGCAAGTTTCTTCTAATATATCCATATAGAGCACCCTTATTGAATGTTAAATTAGCAATATTCCCAAGATCTAAAAAATCAACAAGTAATTCAAGTGTTTTTATTGCATAATAACTACTTTCTAAAAAAATGCTTTTATTTTGGGCTTCGGGAGTTTTTAAAGAATATGTTATAAATGGTAAAAATGCACCATAGTTTTCAAATTCTGAATTTAAAAACTGGGAATCTAAAATATTATTGATTAGAATCGTTAAATCATAGTTTGAATCAAGATCATCTAACTTGAATATATTTTGTAAGGAATCTAATGCACGATAATTAAATTTATGATTATAAAGGCCATCAATTTCTTGTGTATATCGATGATACCCTAAGTTATAAAATTCAATTGGATAAGACCTAAATCCTATAAAATTTTCAAAATTTGTGCTTGCAGAGAAACCGTAGCACTCTATAATCCCAAAATATTGGAAACAATCCTCTATTAAATTGTATATCTCTAAAATTTCTAAATCTGGAATACGATTGAATAAGTCAAAAGAATTTACTATAGAATATATAAGATCAATAGACATATAATCATTAGAAATCAATGAAAATCCATTTTTTTGTGTATAATATCCAATCGCATTAGCTATCTGGTTTTTTTCAAGCTCAGTTAATTGAGAAATTAATCCGGATTCTTTTAAACACTGAATTATTTGAAAGGTGTCAATTAACTCATGATTTTGAAATACAGTTGAAGAATCCCAATTTCCCAAATAATTTCGATTAGTTAAAAGGAAATTCATTGCTTCATTTATATTTATACTTGTAAATCCCGTAATATTCGATAATTCTAATCCTAATGCTGTTGCTATGATATTACAAAAATCAGGTATTCCAAAATTACACATTTGGAAGGAATGAATAGAGTCATCATATAATCCTTCTAAATATTGGTAAAAATCTATTATTCTTATTGAATTAACTAAATTTAGTATATCTAAACTCTTAATACAGTAATATGATGAGAGTAAATTAGGTTCAAACATAGGTGAAGTAAGAGAATCAAAACTAATATTATTGTCATTATTAAAACCCCCATTTAATGATTGTAATCCATTAATATACTGTATAATTTTTGTTATTTCATTATTATACCCACTCCAGTCATCCATCAATAAGGCTAAAGTTCTAAGAGCATAATACGTATTATCCATCGTTGCAATTTTAAACTCATTTAGTAAGCTCGAGACATAAGGTTGCCCAATAAACCCATTTTCAGATCCCTCAGGATTAAAGCACCTCCAGATAAAATCTACAGACTCTTCACCATTTATCAAGTCCAATTGGCCCAATAAATTTAAGGATAATATCGCGTAGCAATTAACTTCAAGAACAGATGTATAAGGATAATAGCATTGTGAAAAATCCGTGTCTATATACCTATAAGCATATTCATCCATGAAAATTTGTGAAATATTATCATAATGAGATATGATATAACTTGTAATTGCTGTCTCATTTATTTGATCTAGTGCATCAAGAGTTTCAAGAATATATAATGCATAGTATGTTGCTTGTAGAGAAGATTCATAGATTTGAGGGAAATAACCTAAAGATGAATATTGTGATAATTTATGAGTAAAAGTGTCTGTAATTATTTCATAATTACTCTTTGTACTTGAAATTATGAGATTTTCAGTTAATTTGTTGGTAATATCCTTTTGCATATGTTCATGCAAATTTAAATTATAAGTTAACCTATCATTAAGAAGAGCTTGATCTATTATCAATAGATTTATTGATATAAAGACTGTCAAATAAGCTAAAAATTTATAATGTTTTTTCAATTTCCTTTTTACTCCTTAAATTTATATATTTAAACAATAAATTTTTCGAATACTTATAAAGAAAAATTGTGAATGAATGACAAAAATGGAGAATTCAAAAATGAAAAGCTGAAAAAAAATGAAATTTAAGTCTATATATCATCTATTAACCCTAGAACACCACCAATTAAGACTAGGATTCCTCCCATTAAATAACTAAAAAATAGAAGGAGTACTGAAAAAGCTAAGAGGAGTAGCCAATGCCATGGCAAAGGATCATCTGGTTTAAAAGCAACGAGCAATGTTAGGGCAGCAATTATCATTCCTAAAAGATTGCGTACAAACCTACCAAATCCAAATATTTCATTCCAACTGTTTATTTGAGTTGTATTTGAGATTTGGGAAAGACAATACATAAGTCCCGCAAAACCCCCTAAAATTGTAAATATTTTAATTATCTTGTTGTGCTTGTAATATTTTACCACTTATATCCCCTCATATCATTATACTAATTCTAAATCAATTATTTCTACTTGTAAAAATGCCAATTTTTCTTCTAACTTATGTTTTAATGACTCAATTTCATTAGATTTCTGAGTGAATACTTCTTTAGTAATTAACTTTCTAAGTTTTTCTGTAGTTAATCTAATACGGCGATCTTCAAGCAAAATTAACTCATCCTTTAATTCTTGATAGTAAGATGTCGCGATGTTTTTCAATTGATTTACCGAATCGTGAATATTTATCATTTTCTGAAGATAATACCCCTTAGTTATCTCATATTGTTCCGCATCAATGCGAGCTTTCCTTCTCTCTTTATTTAAATTTATTAAGTACTGTTGGTTATTTTTAAGCTCTCTCACCAATTTGAAAATATTGTAGGATGTTTTAAGTCTAGACATAAGTTCTTCAAATTTAACATTGTTTTCCGTAGAGACTATTTTAAAGGCGTCTATCTTTTTAGCAATGTCTATATTGATTTCTCCTTTTATCATTTTTTCCAGAGATTTTAGTCTTTTTCTTAATCTTTCACGAATATTTCTCAATATGTAAACTTCAAATAATAGCTCTATTTGCTTAAATTGCTCGGTTAAAAAACTAGGTTTAATTCTATTACTATACTCTGTTTCAATCATTTTTTTCAAACTCATTATTTTAATTTGAAAGAATGATCTATCAATCATTTATAAATAAAAAATCAAAACTTCATTGGAATTGACTTGAATAAAGAATATTTAGATGTAGCTATTAAAAGATTTAAAGATAATAAAAAAGATGGTCTATTATTTTCAACCGAAACTAAAAATCATTTAATGAAATTTATTTAAATCTTCAAAATTTTTGAGAATCTTTTAAAAAAATATAATAAAAACGTTTATTAGACAAAGTAATTATATTTTTAATTAAACTGAATGATTAATAATATTTAGGGATATAGATGCAATTGGAACAATTAGCCATTTCAAACTATAAAGAACGCATTTTAAGAATGAAAGATAAGCTTGTAAAGGCTCCACATGAAATATGTGTCGAAAGAGCTAAATTATTTACAGATTCCTATAAAAAAACTAAAGGGAAAAACCCAATTATTAGATTTGCAAAAGCTATGGACTATTATTTAACAAATATGACAATAAAAGTATGGGACGAGGAATATATTGTTGGTAATAGATGTACTAAATTTGTAGGAACTCCCATATATCCTGAAGCTCGAATAGATACAATAGAACAAGATATTGATAATTATGATACTCGTCCTGTCCAGAAACTTTTCTTAACAAATGAAGAAAGACAATTTATAAAAGAAGAAATAATTCCTTATTGGAAAGATGAGGAAATTACTGTGCAAGAGCGGTTTCAATCATATTTAGACTCAGATTTAAGAGATATCATGGAAAAACTCGTTTTTGCTGTAGATGTAGAACTCTCAAGTGGAATTGGTCATTTTTTTCCGGGTCATGAAAATGTTTTAAAAAATGGAATAAATGGTTTAATTCAAAAAGCTAGCGATAATTTAGAAGAATTTTCCTATAATAATAATAAAAAGACTTTTTTTGAATCAGTAATCATTCTATTAAATGCGGCTAAGAAATTTATTCATAGATTTTCAGTTTTTGCAATAACAATGGCTGGAAATGAACATAATCCTGAACGTGAAAAAGAGCTTAACAATATATCTAAAATTTGTGAGAAAATCTCTCAAAATAAGCCAAATAATTTTGAAGAAGCTATACAATTAATTTATTTTACTCATCTAATATCTGGTTTAGAAGATGGTGGTTTTGCCATTTCAATAGGTCGGTTAGATCAGTATCTATATCCCTATTATTTAAAAGATATAAAAGAGGGAAATATTACAAAAGAAAAAGTTCAATTTCTTATTGAATGCTTTTTTATTAAAATTTCTACCTTATGGAATTATGTCATTTCAAAAGGTGTAGTAGCTGTCGAAAAACCTCCTATTGCTGAAAATTTAGTAATTGGGGGAGTAGATCGTGAAGGAAAAGACGCTACAAATGAATTATCTTTGATAATGTTAGATGCATATACTCATATAAAGACTGTCCAGCCAACTTTTTGTGTTAGAATTCATAAAGATACATCAGATGATTTTATATTGAAAGTTGGAGAATCGATAAAAAAGGGTGCTAGTATTGCACTATTTAATGATCAAGTTATGATCCCTGGTCTTATTAACCGAGGTTTTACTTTAGAAGATGCTCGCGAATATGCACCAATAGGATGTGTTGAACCTCAACATCCATATAAATCATTTGGGTCAACAAATGCTAACCAATTTAATGTTGTAAAATGTTTAGAATTAGCATTGAATAATGGAATCGATATGTTGACTAGGAAAGATTATGGACTTAAAAATGATAGAGAGATTAATTCTTATGAAGATCTTTGGGATGCTTTTAAGAATCAAGTGAAATTTTTCATTGATTACATGGTAAAAACGATGTATTTTCTTGATAAAGCAATTGCTGAACTTACACCACAACCATTTTTATCTGCAACTATAGATGATTGTTTAGAGCGTGGTCTTGATATAACTAAAGGTGGTGCGATTTATAATTTTACAGGACCACAGCTAATTGGTTTAGCCACAGTTGCAGACAGTCTTGCTGTAATTAAGAAAACTGTTTTTGAAGATAAAATCATATCATTTGAAGATTTAGTTCAAATGCTTGCAAAGAATTTTAGAGGTGTTTATCAAGGAAAAAAAGGAACAGAATGGCGAGAATATTTTGTTAATAAAGTACCAAAATTCGGAAATGATGACGATTATGTTGATCAGATTGCGGTAGAGGTCGCAAAATTTTATTGCGAAGAAATTTCAAAGTGTTCAAATTATAGAGGAGGGATATTTAATCCCGGAATTTATTCCACAACATTTCATTTAGCATTTGGCGTTTTCACAGGAGCATCAGCGGATGGTAGAAGGAAAACAGAACCTCTTTCAAATGGTTTAAGTCCAACAAGTGGTTTAGATAAAAAGGGTCCAACGGCCATTCTCAATTCAATAAAAAAACTCAATAATGAGTTAATGACTAATGGTAATTCATTGATTTTAGCTTTTCATCCAAATACACTAAATACAGAAATCTTAAATCCACTTCTTAGAACTTTTTTTCAACCTGAAGGTGGTTATCAAGTACAATTTAATGTTGTAGGAAAGGAGGTTTTGTGTGATGCTCAACTAAATCCGAATAATTATAGAGGGCTAGTTGTAAGAGTTGCAGGATATTCTGTTTATTTTACAGAATTATCAAAAAATGCACAAGATGAAATTATCGCTCGAACTGAATATTAAATTTTTTTTTTAAAATTTAAGAAAAACAATAAAAAATTTTAGTAATTCTGATTTTAAAAATATAATTATATCATAATTATAGTTGGGCCTGTAGATCAGTGGAAGATCGCTTGATAAATTAAGTGAAAGGCTTAATTACAAGATTCGCATTCAAGAGGTCACGGGTTCAATTCCCGTCAGGTCCATTCTATCTTTATACAGTTGAAAAGGATTGTAAATGACACAAGAAACAACTTATCCAAAAAGATTCAATTTTAAAATTATTCAAGAGAAATGGATAAAATATTGGAAAAATAAGAAGATATATGCTTTTGATGTGAATCGAGAAGATGAAATTTTTACGATAGATACACCACCTCCATTTGTTAGTGGAGTATTGCATATAGGACAGTATTTAAATTATGCTTGGATAGATTTTGTAGCAAGATATCATCGAATGAGAGGAGAAAATGTATTTTTCCCTCAAGGATGGGATTGTCATGGATTACCTGTTGAATTAGCAGTAACAAAAAATTATGGGGTAAGTAAAGATGATCGAGAAAACTTTTTAGCGAAATGTAAAGAATGGGTAGAAAACAATATTCTAAATATGACAAGACAATTGGATGAGTTAGGATATTCAACAGATTGGGACTATACATATCGCACAATGAATGATGATTTTAAACGAAAAGTTCAACTTTCACTATTAGATTTTTATGAAAAAGGTATGCTTTATAGAGATAAATTTCCAACTCATTTTTGTGTGAATTGTGAAACTTCTGTGGCAAAAGCAGAAGTAGGTTATCAAGATGAGTTAGGAAAATTATGGTACATAAAATTGCCAATTATTGGGAGAGAAAATGAATTTATTACGATAGCTACCACGCGACCTGAATACATGGAAGCTTGTGTCGCTGTTATGGTTCATCCAAATGATGATCGTTATTATGATATTTCTGCTTCTGAAATAGAAATTCCATTTACAAAACGTGCTGTTCGAGTTTATATGGATAACACCGTTGATATGAATTTTGGTACTGGCATTGTTTATGTTTGTACTTATGGTGATGAAATGGATATAAAGTGGAAACTTGAATATAATCTGGATGAGATCCAAATTTTTACTGAAAATGGGCATATGAATGAAAATTCTAAATATCAAGGTTTACCAATTATGGAAGCAAGAGAACAAATTGTTAAAGATCTTGATAAATTAGGATTAATCGAAAAAATTGAAGATTATGAACATAGTATCATTGTGCATTCAGAACGTTCATCTTGTCGGAAACCTATAGAATATTTACCCATATATCAATGGTTTATTAATGTTAAGGATTTCACAAGTGAAATTATTGAATCTGGAGAATTAATGAAATGGTATCCAGAAAAACAAAAACAAAGATTAATAGATTGGGCAAAAGGTTTAGATTGGAATTGGGTGATCTCACGTCAGCGTTTTTTTGGTACACCTATACCATTTTGGTATTGCAAGGATTGTGGTGAGATTATACCACCTAAAAGAGATGATTTACCATTAAATCCTGTGAAAATTTCACCACCGATTAAACAGTGTCCAAAATGCAAAAGTAAAAACATTTTAGGTGAAAAAGATGTTTGTGATTGTTGGATTGACTCAAGTCTTACACCTTTAGAAATATCAAAATGGACAGAAGATGCTGAATTCTTTAGAAGAGCTTATATGAATGCAAAAGTTCATCGTCCACAAGGTTATGAAATTATAAGAACTTGGTTATTTTACACATTATTTCGATGTAAAATTTTAACCGGAAAAGCTCCTTTTTATGAAGTATTAATTAACGGGATGGTTGCTGGTCCGGATGGAAGGCACATGTCAAAGAGTTTGGGAAACTATATTGCACCAGAGGAAGTCATGCCTGAATTTGGAGCCGATTCAATAAGATACTGGACTGCGATGGGAACCCTTGGAGATGATTATCCCTTTGAATTCACTTGGATAGATCTACAAAACAAACAGCCTGTATCAAATCAAATTATTTTGAAGGAAATGGAAAAACTTCCAGAAGATAAATTTAACAAAAAATATCGTAGGAGGTTTGAACAATTAATTGGAGCTTCGAGATTTTTAACTAAAATTTGGAATGCATATAGATTTTTATATTTAAATTTAACTAAGATAAAATTAAATGATATTAAAATAGATCCTAAGGCTTTTTCGAGTATCGATAGCTTTTTCTTTTCGGAATTTAATAAAAATTTAAATTTAATCACAAAACTTTTTGATGGGTATAATTGGCATGAAGCTATGATGATTTTTCGTACTTTTTTTTGGGGTGAAATCTGCGATAATTATATTGAAGCTATAAAGTATAAATTTTATGTTGAAGATAAAAGAACAAGAGAAATTTCCTTAAAGAATGCTTTAAACCTTTTTTATAAATTATTAACTATTTCTTCAGTTATAATGCCTTTCATTTCAGAAGAAATATATTTTATTCTATATAAACAATTTAAGGACTTAGAGTCTATAACTTTAGAAAATTGGCCAGAACCTTATGATCATATATCTGAAGCATTAGCTGAACAAGGTAAATTAGGTATTGAAATCATAAAATCTCTAAGGATGTTAAAATCAAAACTTCAAATACCTTTGAATGAGAGCGTTGAGAAAATAATTTTAATAACAGAAATAGATCTACATAAAAATATTGAGATCCTAAAAGAAGATATAAAAAATACTATCAGAATAAATAATTTAGAGGTAATTGGGAAAGCATTAGAAAAATCAATTAAAAAGAAGCCAGATTTAATAGAACATGTTGAAGATCTGAATATTACAATTTATTACTTTAAATAAAAAGGATTTCTAAATTTATTCTTCTCCTTCTTCACTTTCACTCATAGGTTCACCTTGTTCCACCTTCTCAATTTCACCTGAAGACTCACTTTTACCCCTTTCTTCTAGGCCCAATTGAGTAACCATAACTTGTTTCATTTGTCTTATATCTTTTGGCAACCCAAACATTTCAGCATACTTATCTGTAGTAGTTAATTCTTGAGATCTTCCTTTTTTTACAGCGTTTATGAATTCATTATCTAAAAGGTACTTTACATGCTCATATGCTCCACTACCCCTTAATTTTATAACCATTGATTTTAAGATCGGTTGCTTTAAAGCGATAATAGTTAAAGTTCTTAAATATCTTTCCGCTATTGCACCTCCTTTAGCAAATTTTGAAACTTTTTCTGTATATTCTGGTCTAATCTGCATTTGGAATCTTTCTCCAATTTGTGCGATGATAAGAGCAGTAGGGCGCTCTAGATAATCAAATGCCAATTCATTTACTAAATTTTCAACTTCTTTTTTAGAAAATTCTAATTTATTTGACAACTCTTCAACTGTTAAAGGTCCTCCAGCAGCATAGAGCGCGGCTTCAATGAAATTTCGATGAAGAGCCTTTTCTTCAAGTTTTAATGCTTTTTCATCAAGAACTGTGCTTTCTAACGTGTCTTCAACCAATTTTAGAGTATCTTCAACAACATTTTCTTCTATGGATTCTTCGGTTAACAAACTTTCTGACTCTTGATCTAATTCTTCACTAGTTTCAAATTTTTCTATTTCTTCAGAATCTTCTTGTTCTTTCAAGATCACGTCTTCAATTTCTTCAATTGAATCATTCGAATCTATTTGCTCAATATTTTCAATAGATTCTTTTTCAGGAAAATTTCTTACTTCTTTATTCTCTTCTATTTCTTCTTCAGATACATCTTCAGAGAACCCTTCTAATTCCTCATCGGTTTCTTTATCCGAATTTTCCTCCAAATTCTCACCACTTTTAATAATAAATTTTATAGGATTTACTTTTAACTAATATTTACTGATATATTTTGGAAATCTTCCTCTTGAGATAAGTTTAATTTATTTCCAGTAGATAAAAACATTAAAGCTAAAAACATACGTACTAATGAAAACTTCCGCCCTATACTACTTTTTTCTTCATTTTTAATAATATTCATTAAATCATAAATACTAGTCTCTTTATTATTTAAATTGATTGTAGCCTTTATTCGATTATACCATGATTTATGCAATTCTTCAATTGTTTGCTCCTTTCCACTAATATGTTTTAAGAGTTCTTTGGGTAATTGTGCTTTAGACTTCATTTGGATCTTTTGATCTTTAAGTTCTTCTCTTCGCATTCTTCTTCTTTTTAACTTTTCATTATTCTGCATAACTTCAATAATAGCTGATCGCATAGCATCAAATAATTCATCTTTGGTAGCAATTTGCATTTTAGGGGAAATTGGCTGAGGTAATGCTTTTGGGATTGATCTAGAATGACTTTGTCTGAATTTTTCTAATTCTTCTCTTTTCTGAATTTGTTCTTCTTCTTTTATTATGCTTGAGATTTTGTAATGATGTAAAGATGCTGATGTTTTAAGCGCAATTCCAGAAATCTTATAATTAATCAATTCTTCATGCAGCATATTATCAAAGAAAGTTTCTACTAATTTTGATAAATCATAAAAAGCGATATCAGATTCTTTTGCTAATTCTGTATCTAAAAGACTTGAAAAGGGCGGTTTTTGCCAAAATTTCAATTCAGTTTTCTCTTTTCTCAATAATGCAAGATCCTCATCATCATCAAACTCAGCGATTAATTCTACTTCAGGTTCTTTCATTTCTTCTTCTAAGGATCGATCAACGAAATCAGGATTAGATGTTATATTTTGAAGTAATTCAATAATATCCTTTTTTTTAGATTTAGAATGAATTTTAATATTGTTTTTCAATGCAAATTCCCTTAAATCATTTACAGTCCATTCTTTAAAATTATATTTTTCAACTGAATTGTGTTCATTTTTTGAAATTATTACCTACCTCTATGAAATATTTTCATTATTCTGTAATATTTGGCTCGATATCCTCAAGTTCTAAAATGCGTTTTGCCTCCTCCTCTAAATTAACACTAAAAATATCTGTTATTCCCGACTGCTGCATGGATACACCGTATATCCTATCTGCATTTACAATATTCTCTTCTCTATGACTTATCACTAAGAATTGTGCTTGAGTGGAAAACTCTTTTAATACCATGCTCACACGATGCACATTGGGACCATCGAGGGCCGCATCGATCTCATCTAAAACGTAAAAGGGCGCTGGGTAAAACTCCTGAACGGCAAAGATAAACGAGAGCGCCACGAGTGTTTTTTCACCACCACTTAATATTTCTAATGAACTGATTTTTTTACCCCTTGGTCTTGCCTCTATGCTAACACCTCCTTCAAATGGCTTATCTGGTCTATCCAAAATCATTTTTGCTGAACCACCAGGACTGAGCTTTTGAAAAATCCTACTAAATTCTCTATTTATCTCGTGATATGCTTTCATAAATGTTCTTGTCTTTTCTAGTTCAATTTTATCAATAGCGTCCAGAATTGATTTCCTTTCTCTTTGTATTGTTAGTCGTCTCATATCTATCTCATCAAATCTTTCTTTTACAGTGTCATATTGTTCAATTGCTTTTAAATTCACAGGTTCAAGAGTTTTTTTCTTCTGCGTTTTTTCTACAATATCTGATTGTAATTCTGTTTCTGAAAGTCCGTCAGTTATTGAAGGCAATGATCCATATTCTTTAGAGCGCTGGAATAAAGTTTCAATTTGATCGGTGCACATTATCTTCTTTGATTCGAAATTGTTGATTTTAGAATTCTCCATAGAGAGATCTGATTTTAAGTCAGTTATAATTTTCTGGTATTGTTTTTGCTTTTTCCATGATTCATCTTTTTCTTGCGTAAACTTATCAATTTCCTTTTGCTTTTCGTTTTTCTTTTCATTTTCACTATCTAAAATTTCTTTAAAATTACTTAATTCTTTTATTATTGATTCAATCTGTTCTTCAGTATCTTTTATATCTTGATGTAACCCAATAATCTTTTGTTCTCTTTCTTTATTTTTATTTAACTCATTCAACTTCCCTTGAGATTTCTGTAAATCTTTATTCAATTTGTTTAATTTCTTTTGGGCGGCTTTCTGTGATTCTAACTCTTCTATTTTTTCATTTCTTAAAGAATCTATTACTTCTTGTTTTTGATCTACATTTTTTTGGATTTCCTCAACCTGAGAATTCAATCCTTCAATATCCTTTAAGCAAGTTTCAACGCTATTTTTAGCATCACTATTTTCTTTTTTAATATCTTCAATAGAGTTGATAATCCTCATTACATTTTCAAGCGCTCTTAAACGATCCATTATATCTTCAAGCGCTTTATTTTCATCATCGATTTGCTTTCGAAATTTCTCTGTTATTTCCCAGAAATTCTGTTTTTTTAGAACAAGGTCATCAATCTTTTTTTGTAATGAGTTTTGCTCTTCTTGAATATTTTTAATATTTTCTTCTGTGTTTATAATTAAATTTTTCTTTTCTTCAATAATGTTATTCAATTTTTCTAAATTATCATCAATTTCAGTAATATTATCAAATAAATTCTGAATTCCATGCAATTCTTGTAATTTTTCTCTCAGATTTTCTGAGTCTTTTTGTTTTTTATCAATACCATCTTGAATTGTAGAAAGGTTATCCCAATATGTATCCTTTAATTCTTTTAATTTCTCTATATCATTATCCAAGGTGTTAGCTTCTGATTGTCTGTTCTTGATTATCTTCTCTCTTTCATTAATCTCGTCTTCTCCTTTTTTAATTCTTTCGGTTAATTCAGTATTTCTTTTATCAATTTCATTAAGTCTTTTATTATATACTGAAAGATTTTCAGATAAGTATTTTTCTTGGATATTACTTTCAGTTAATTGTTTCTCAATTTTGTTAAAATCATTAGTTTGAGATTTAATAGTATCTGAAATCTCTTCCAATTGTTTGTATAGTTCTTGACTTTTAGACATAGTTAGTTTTCTTAAAGAAAGATATACATTTTCAAGAATTTCCATTAAATCTTGAACAAAACTATCAAATGTAGAGGTTGAACTTTGTACTTCAATGTCAGCTGATTCTTTTACTTTATCGATTAATTGATTAATTGTGTCATCAGCATTATCTGTGAACATTTTTAAAGTTTGCATAATAGAGTTTAGCATTTCTGTCATTTCAGTAGATTTATCTGTGTCTTCACCAATATCCTCAACTGTTTTCATAATATCAATGATATCTAATATGTACTTTTTAAAATCTTCTGCTGAAGATTCAATTGCCTCTGCATTTGATTGTTGTATATTACCCTTAATAGATTCAACTGAGATATTAATATTCTGGGTGAGCATATTTAAAATTTGGAGAATTCCTGTAATATCTTTTGTATTTTTCTCGTACTCTTCCTCAGAAGACTCAATTTTTTTTGTTAAATTTTCTTTTTCTTGAGAAAGATCCTCTAAACGTCTTTGTACATTATCCTTTTTAATTATAAACTTTTCAGTGGAACTTGTAATATCTGTAAGATTTTTATTTAGGGTATCTACTTGCAATTCTAAGTTATTCTTCTCTCGATCCAATGTTGTTAATTCTTTTGTAAGAATTTTTAGTTCTGTATTAATATTATCAATCTTTGCATTATTATCACTGATTTCTGATTCACAAGAATACTTCTTCATTTTCAATAATTCTAAATCTTGTTCATTCTTCCTATAGACTGAATTTTCTTGTTTTAATTTTGTTTTCAAATCGATTAAATCTTTATTAATTGTTTCATTTTCACTTAGTAATTCTTTTACTGCTTTTTCCGCATCTTCACCTTTACTTAAATCTGTAATCTTTTCCTCTATAGACGTTTTCTTTTCATTTAATTCTTGTATGTTTTCACGATTCATTTTAATTTCTGTATTTATAGAGGACAAGGTAGCTTGAAAATTTGCCAATTTAGAATTTAATTGATTTTTTTCTGATTGGATGGAGTTAATATTATTTTCTAAATCTTTTTGATTTTGATTTTCTTTAGAAATTTTAATATTCAAGTCGTTTATTCTATTTCTAATTTCTGATTCTGCCTTTTTGGTCGCTTCAATAGCCTCATCGATACTTTCAGCATCTTTTTTTAGCCTTTGTAATTCGTTTTCTAATTTTTCCTTCTTTTCTTCATTTTTTTTTACATTTCCTCTTAAGACCTTAATTTGAGCGTTATTAGATGATACACTTTGTTGTATTTTAGATATTTCTGCTTTAAAAAGGGATTTTTCATCTTCATTATTTTTTATTTTAAGGTCTAGTTCAGCTTGGTTTTGTTGCTTTTTTTCAATTTCTTTTTTAGCTTCTTCAATCTGATCTTCATTTTCTGAAATTTCATTTGATGCACTTTCTATTAATGAATCAAAAGTCTGTCCCGCCTCAAGTTTCATTTGTTGACTTTCTAAGGATTCAATTTCTCTAGATAATTTATCGATAGATTTTTTATCTAAATCTAAAGTCGTTTGACTTGAAGATATTTGGGTTTTTATTTGAGTTATATTTTCGGTTATTTGCTCTCTTTCTTTTTCTTTGTCAGTAATAGTTTTTTGGATATTATCCATAACAAGAGATTCTTGTTTTAATACATCTTCTTGCCGGTTTATTTTTTCTTGCAGTTCTTCAACGATTTTTGAAGAAACTTCAACTTTTTTTTCTAGTTCATCTTCCTCTTCTCTTAATTTTGAAATTTTCAAGGCAATTAATTGTGAGTTTAAAAAATTTATTTGTTCATCCAATTCTTTCCAAGCTAAAGCATCATTTTTTTCTTTTTCAACTTTTTTCAGTTGGTTGGATACTTCTTTGAAGATTGCTTCAAATTGTCCTAAATCTCTTTCTGCTTTTTCTAATTCTTTTAAAGTAACATCCTTCATTTCATCGTATTTTTGAAGCCCTATTAATTCCTCAATAAATTTTCTACGATCTTCAGGATTCATATGTGTTAATTCGACTATCTTTCCTTGTAATACGAATTGATTACTACCATCAGGATCAATATTTGCTGCGGCTAAAGCGTTAAGTATTTGTTGGCGAGTGACTTTTTTTCCATTCATTTTATATCCACCACCACCACCCCTCTTGATAATACGAGTAATCTCAAAATCACCAGTCACTCCTGGAAAAACATTATCGGAATTATCAAAATATAATGTAACAGAAGCTCTTTGAGAGGGATTTTTTCCTCGTGAACCAGCAAAGATTAGATCCTCTAGACTTTTTGCTCTCATAGTTTTTTTGCTTAACCTACCTAACGAGAAACATAGGGCATCTATTATATTAGATTTACCTGCCCCATTTGGTCCAACGATGCATGTGAATCCGCTAGAAAGTTTGATAGTTACTGTTCGATCTCCAAAAGATTTGAAACCACTCATAGAAATTTTTTTAATATGAGTCAAAATTTATCTCCATTTTTACCTATATTAATAAAAAAATAGTGTGATTATACCTATAAATATATAAGATATCTTATTAAAAAAATCTGTTTTACATTTTCCGATTTTTAGAATCGCTTTGAAATGAGTTTTTTTCTTAAATTTAAAAAGACACTTTTAGATTTTAGAATTTTTTAACACTGGTTAAAAATTGCATCAATAATTACCTTTATTTGTTTAGGATTCATCAATATAAAGAAAGAATCATAATTAACACCATTAGAACTCTCATGAGTACAATTTTTATGAAATGTTCTTTTTGATGGTTTTATAACTCCAATGTTCATCAATTCTTCAATTATTTTACGAAATTCATTAGTATTTTTTTCATATTCCAAATTTTCGCAAGATATTTCATATAATTCGTGTAATTCTATTATAGAAATATAATATTTATTTTTGCTGGCAAAATAATTTGAAAAATTATCTAAAAATATTACTGTTAATATATCTTCTTCAGAAAGATAATTAATCATGCTAAGCTCATCAGAAATTTGAAAAGAATCAAATTCATTTTGACAAATATCTAATACTTCAGTATTTCCTAGAGTATTTTTGTTTTTTAATATTGGATATAAATCTCGAAGGATTTCAATTCCTTTACCCGGAACTGGTACATATTGCTCGCAGATTAAATCTGTTATATATCTAATTAGATTTCTATCTATTTCATGTGAAAAACTTAGTAATACTCTTTGTTTAAGAATAGAATAAAGCTCTTGATAATTATAAAAATTTAATCTTTTTTTTAAATCAAATTCAGAGAATAATTCCATTGTTCCTGGTTGTATAATTTTATTTACAGTAGATATTAGAGTTATATTCGATTCTTTGCCAAATTGTAAGAATTTATTAAAAATTTCGGGTTCTAAATATTCGATGTTATTAAATATAAAAAATAAATGAGAATCATTTCTATTACAAATGAATTTAAACGTATTCCATAAGTGAGATATCGCTGAATTTAATAGAGGTCGAACATCAAAGTTTAGATTTGATAATCCATTTATTTTGCTTAACAATAAAAAAATTAATTCTTCAGGTTTTTTTTTTTTACAATCCACACAAATTTTATTGATTTTAACGAAATCTTTATTTTGGTTTAATAGATCATTCAATACTTTATTAACTATTACTTTCTTTCCAATACCATTAATTCCTTGATAAAGTATATTGAGATTAAACTCATCAGAAATCGAATCATTTAAAATCGAAAAGAGGGAATTTTCTTCTTTTTTTCTATATAATAGGTGTGGGGGAATATAATCTGGATCAAATAGAGCTTTAGGCCCTACATAATATTTATTTACATTGGATCTTGCAATCATATTTTAAACCTTTATTTAAATTGATTTTAATCACAAGTATTTAAACCCCCCAGAGAGGTGACTAAAAGTAAAATTAAACAATATTTTTTTAAAAAAAATTGAGGATTTAATTGCCAATTAGGATTAAAATTATAAGAAAGGACAAATGTAAAAATTATAAATTTTAAATTTTAGTTGAAAATTAATCAAAACTCTCTAGTAAATTTTTTAAATTATCTGCTAACAATGGTAAATATTCATATGATTTAATTTTCACTTTCTTATTTAAACAAAGTGCGATTAAATAAAATCTCGTTTTATTTATATCTAATTTTCTAAGAAAGATTATTCCCTCTTTTTGGAATTCTGATTGTTTTTCTGGAAATTCTATATTTGTTACAATATCAATTGTATTTATATCCCATTCCTCTAATTTTTCTAATGCTTGAGTTAATCTTGGAGCAATAGCTTCACAAATTTTCTGATAACTTTCATTTGTAGTTCTACTAGCAATTATAAAGCAATTTTGATCAAGTAGAAGCATAGAACTATTGTAAGTTTTACCCATATATTCTTTCAATAAGGTTTCAAACATTTTAGATTTATGTGTTGCATAAAAAACACCATCAGAAAAGGCCTTCAATAGACTTGGTTCATCATATATTGAGGTTTTAAAAATAGAAAACTTAACTTCCTTAATGGCAGATGAAATTATATTTTCTAGATAATTAATATGATCTAAAGTTTCTTTCTTATTTTTTATATCAGGATCGTATTTATGGAGTAATATTAATAACTGAAAATTTTCAGGATGTGACTCTGAGGTTATATTAATAATATCTTTAAGAAATGTTAATGATTCTTCAAATTTTTTAGGTGCTTGGATATCTATAACATAGAATACTGATTGCGTATCTGTAAAATATTTGCTCTTATTACCCAGATATATTTTTCTATAATTTCTTTGACCACCTAAATCCCAACGGGCAATTGAGGTTCCCAATAATGAGTTTGTATAGAAGGTTCTTTTTGCTTTTATAGTTGGTTTAACTGTAGGTAATAAACTAAATTTTTTATCTAATAATAGCAAAATTGAAGTTTTTCCACCATTTTCTAAACCACAAAATAAGATTTTATTTAATTCTTTTAAATCATTCATATCAAATTACAAGAATATGTTTTATTAATTAATTGTTTTGACTTTTATTTTATTTTTATCAATTTGTTCTTTAAAGCGAATTGCTCTTAATTTTCTTGGAAAATTTAAATCGACATTGTCAAAAATAAATCCGCTTGAATTTTTTGGTCCTTCTACAATCTTTAATTTTGATGGGGATATATAGCCTTCATGGAAAGAAATGATTTTACTATTACCTAGGAATTTTCTTTTCATAACCTTGCCAAAAGTGTTGCAAGCCACAATAGGTACTCTATTTTCGAGAGCACGGGCTTTTAGATAGACTATCCAATTTTCCATTCCATCAGCTCTTATTTGAGTTGGTGAAAACAATATATCTGCACCGTTTTCGATAGCTAATCGAGGTGTTTCAAAAAAAGCCATATCAAAGCATATAAGAATTGTAAAATAATGGGAATTATCAAGTTTAAATACATTTAATTCTTTACCTGACTCGAAATGTTCGCGTTCGTAAGCATAAAGGTGGATTTTATCTTGTCTACCGATTTCTTCACCGTTTTCATCAAAAAAGTAACAAGTTATAGTAGGTTTTTTTGAATTAATTCTTTTCTCCCAGATTGCTCCCGATAAAATTTTAATATTGTATTCCTTGGCTAAAGTTTTAATAAAAATATAATCGTCACCTCTTTGGTCTTGAAAATTTTGGGTTGAATCTCTAAAAAAAGGAACCCATCTTTCTGGTAAGCATATAATATCACAAATTTTATGTTCTTCTAATAATTCTCTTAAAATCAGTTCAATTTCGTTATAACACTTAGTTCTGTTTTCAAATATTGTTGGTTGAATACAAGCCACTTTCATCTTATAGATTAACCTTTAGACCCTTTTTTGTTAATCTCATCGATTATATCAAATAATTCGTTTAAATTGGAGATTTCATAATCAGGTTTAAAACTATCTTGGATTTTTATATCTTTTTCATAACTGTCATACTTTCCTCCTCGATGAAGATATACACTATATATATTATTTAAGTTAGCAGGAATTATATCTTTATCAATACGATCCCCTACATATATTGTTTCTTGGCCTTTAACTCTAAATTTTTTTAAACAGTAATAGAATAGATCTGGATTAGGTTTTTTAATCCCAATTTCATCTGAAATAACTACTAAATCAATTAATTTATCAATTTTAAGTCTTAAAATCTTTTCATATTGCTTTATCGGGATTCCATCTGTTATAATTGCTGTTTTAATAGATAAATCTTTTAATCTACTCAAGCTTTCCTCTACATCATCGTATAATTGTATTGAATTTACTTTTTCTTCATGGTATGCCATAACAGCACCAGCAATATATTTATATCGATCATTATATGAGAGAAATTCAACGCTTTCCTCCATCTGATTCAGTCTTCTTAGGAAATGATTATAATGTTTCGAGGAATTTGAACCGTATTCTCTCACTATTTCACCTAATATCCGAGCTGCTTTCTTTTTATCTATTTTTAAGCCTAGGTCAATCATTGCATAAAGCCCTTTAATTCTAGCTCTTTCAGATAACCCCGTTGAGTCAAAAAGACAATCATCCAAATCAAATCCAATTAATTTTATAGGGCTCATTATTAAATTTTCATTTTATCACTAATTCATTAAAATAATTTAAGTTGATTGCTTATATTAATTATCCTAGGATATTAGATGTTGAGTTAAGATAAATTTATTTATCTTTAATAATATATAATCTTCAATATTAATTTATTTTAGGTTAAACAGAAAAAAAGAGCGGTTCTTGTTATCTAATATAGAATTCGTAATGGAGATTCATTAATTGAAAACTATCGTCGTCTTATCATATTTTCATCGTAAAATTGGTCCATTAGTGTTTTATTCTTACCCAAGGAATATATTAGAAAAGGAATTATCAGGTAAAGTAGCTAACATCATGGATCAACAATTTAGTGAGGGTTTTTTTACTCATTCTTTTGAAAATCTAAAATCAATGAATTATTACTTTGAGATTCATTCAGATTGGGCGCGAGGAAATAAAGAAATGTTAATGGTTTCAATTATTCTTGACCAACAAATTCCTCTTGAAATTGAAGAAAAAATATCAATTCTATGCACTGAATTCTCAGAACGATTGCAATCAAATGAAGAAATTTTTACAGCATTTTATATAAATGATATAAATAATTTTGATGAAGATGATCAAGAGAATATAGTTAAAAATGAATCCTTAATAGAAGCTTGGGTAAATAATCTATATTGGGCAATTATTGAAGATACAAGAGAAAAAACAGAGGAAGAGAAAATAGCTATTTTATTAAATGATAAACATATATTCAAGACATTAGAAAAGTTATCTAAAGGTCCAATCCCACTAGAATGGTTAAGAGAATGGTATATTGAGAAGTTTCCAGAAAAAGATTTTAATGAGATTATTGATACTTTAGTTGATAAACAATTTATTTTTATTAACCAAATAGGTTTTATAGAGAAATATGTACTTTTATTAAAAGAAGTAAACGCTGAAAGGATACCACCGGATAGTGTCATTGAGTATATTGATGATAAGCCAGAATTGATAGAACTACTCCTTCCTAAAGTTCAAGAATACTATAGTGAATATGAAAAGAAAACTAAGGAACAAATAAAAGAAGATGCTTTTACTTTATTTCAAATAATGGCGGATTCGAAAAAATATAATGTCCTTTCAGAATTAAGAAATGGGTTAATTTCAAAAGATAAATTACCTAAACTAGTTTCAAAGAAATCTTTAGATTCATTAATGGAAAATATTGATTTTTTAAAGAAATATGATGTTATTGAAGAATTAAATTATAATGGTGAGACTTATATTGTTTTGAAAACCAACTTACAAATTACAACTGCTTTTCCAGAATGGATGAGGAAACTTTTACCAAAGGAATCTGAACCCGTAGTTGCAAATAAATACTCCACCAAACTTAAAGAAGGGCAAGAATTTAATGAAGATGAAATAGTTATTCCAATAGAAGAAAATAAATCTAATTTAAAAAATACGAGAAAAAAAAATTCTAAAAAAAAGAAAACCACACAAAAATAATAATAATTAAAAAAAACGTAGATATTTGAATCTGCTCTTTAATAAAATTTACAAACACACGACTTATAATGCCTAATGAAGAAGAAACTTCAGAAGATTTAAAGAATATTTTAGGTTATATGGGAATTGAAATACTGGTTGCGATCGATAATGGGGCAAAAAATTACGAGACAATTAAATTATTTTCTGGTTTACCAATATCATGCATAAATGGGAGAATCCCAGTTTTATTCGATTTAGGCCTTATTAAAAAAAATAATGATGAATATTTTTTATCTGAGAAGGGAGTCCTTTTTCGAAAAAGATTAAATAAATAGTTAATAATAAGTTAAGACATCAGTTTGGGGCGACAACGTCATTGCTACCGAGCAAGCAGCTAGCTTTGTCATAAGTTCATCATCTGTCAAATGATGCTAATCCTCATTACTATTTAATTTTTGATTTTTCATATCCTTTTTATAATATTTTCTCATATAATATCCAGGTTTTTTTAAACCACCACTCTCGTTAATAATCCGTTCTAACCCCCCCTCTTGTGAAATAATATTCTTATAAGATTTATAATCTTCCTTATTAATTTCATTTCTTTTCATTAAATAATCCAGTATATTAATTGCATCCTTTTTGCTTGAACATCTTCTGATAAAATCAATCGCTCCCGGATTATATAGCTCATTTGGGTAACTATTTTTTGAAATCTGAAACTTTTCTTTATGAATTTGCTCAATTTGACAATTAATTGAATTTATTTCTATTGATTTTGTTTTTTCAGATATCTCTTTTATCAAGTATGGGAAATGCTCAAGGAATTCTTCTTTTTTATACGATACTGTTAATTCTTCTTTATCCTTGACTTTGATTTTCTTGTTAGGATTATCTTTTTTATAATCATGATCCATAGAATTAACATCTCTAATGATTTATTTCTTGAAATAGATTTAATTTCATGTTAATTTGAATACTTAGAAAACAATATTTTTCTTTATTTACTAAACCTAAATATAAGATTATAATTTTTCATTAAAAAGCTTATGGTTAATTCGAATTTAACACTAAGGATTCTGCAAAAGATTCTTTAAAGAATCAAAGAATTCTATTAATTTAATTTGAAATTAACAGAAATTTAATTGTAAATTTCCTATTTGTAAAATAGCTTGTAAAGGAAAAAGTCTAATTTCCTCAAATTTAATAGAATCCTTTAAAAAACACATTAATTTAATTTAAGTAAGCTAAATTGAGCAAACATTTCTTAAGAAATTAATAAATTGTTAATATATTCTTTTTAATAAATAAAATTCTTAAATTAAATTTAAGACTTATATTAATTGTATTATTTAGAACTGGTAAATTTTTAGAGAGTCTAAAGCTTGCTTAAGAAAAAAAATTTTATTCATCAAAATATTCCCTATTCCTTTAATTGGAATCAAACACACCATAGAGAAAAATATTTGCAAATAACTTCTAACAGAGAAGAATTAAATCGCCTCAAAGACCATTTTAAGAAAGTTTTAGAGGGATTAATCCCCAACAATCTATTTAATACAAAGCAATTTCCAAGAGTATCTCAATTTAAAATTAGAGGTATTAAAAATACTTTTATTAGAAGTTTTAGTAAAAATCTTATTAGATCTAATAAAATTCAGTATCATGATTCTAATTCGAAATTACCAAAATATGCTCAAAAAGTCTATGAGAATTATCAAGCTAATAATTTCCCTGGAACACCAGGACATGAACCTATTTTAAAGAATATTTTGATAAAAGATAAGGATGCTATAGCTATAGAAGTTCCAATTTGGAATGCCCAGAAAAAGAATATAATTACGGGCCATATTGATTTAATTCAAATTCAAAATGATGTAGTTAAAGTAATTGATTATAAACCGGAGGGTAATTTTTTACTTTCTTTACCACAAGTGTCTATGTATGGTTTTTTAATTAAGTCCAAATTTAATATTGAAAAACTTAGATGTATTTCATTTAATAAAGAAGGTGCTTGGGAATATGATCCTAATATATTAAAAATTGACGTTAAAGATTATTTAATTTCCCAACGAATTGATGAAAGACCTTGGGAAAATTTTATATAATTTTTTCATTAATTAGATTTTCTTTCCCTTTGGTTTAGAGGATTCAGTTTTTTCCTCTGATTTCAAATAATTACGAAATAAGAAATAACAAATGAATAAAGAAATAAATTCTGCTACAATCCCAACAAATGTGATTATTGTCCCATTATATCCTAAATATCGGAGTAATAAAGCAAATGCTATACCAGAAGATGCTAAAGCTACGAGAATTATCCCTTTAATAATTTCAGGGAGAGAATCTTTTATATAGATTAACTCTTTCTTAATCCATGAAAATATTAAGACCATAAGAATATAATCCGTATTTTCTAATTTAATTTTATATAGATTAAATAATGAATATTTTAATATCTTTATTATTTCCTACAAGTTGTTCAAAACTAATATTGTTAAAAAGAGAAAATGAAAAAGATTATAAGAATTATATTTTTACTCAAAATTTTATTAATTTCAAATTGATTTCTATCTACTTTTAAATTTTATATATAATGCTTTATCTAATAAGCGTCCAATTTTTCCAGCAATTTGATTACCAATTTCATACCTTTCTCCATCAAGTAAATTTTTTTTTTCCTCGGGAGTAGGTGTTCTACCAAGTCGTATATTTAATAATTTTTCAGTAATATCGTTCACATTATTCATAATTTTTTCATAACTGGGCAACTTAACATCTGGAGTTAAATTTCTAATTTTTTCTACGGCAAAATTAAAAAATTGACTTATTAGCTCAATTGGATCACCTTTTAATTCACTATGAAGTTTTATATTATCAGTAGCTATTTTTGTATCTTTTTCTTGCCAATATAACTGATTTGGGTTAATTCCAGGACTATTAATTCTCATTAGTGAACTTGTGATTCTACGTTCAATCCAATTTAAAGTGCTTAATTCTTGCACTTCACGTATTTTCTTAGCTTTTTCCTCTTTTTTTTTTTCTTTAAATTCAATTATCTGCTCTACTTCTGATTTTCGGCTTTCTTCAAATTTTTCAATTCTTTTAATTATATCATATCCAATGCAGTATGAAATTGGAGATATTATATCTGACTTTAACTTTAATTGAGCTATATCTTCATATATTGGACTTGGATTGTTTTTTAGATCAGCAATCGCTTCTTTTAAAGATAATTCCATCAACCGTGCCAAAATAAATCCATTAACTAAGAAGGGTTGATTATTTGCGTCAAATACTATGACTAATTCTTCTTGTCTTTTATTTATTCTTTTAATGATCAACTCTTCTAGTTTTACATTTATCCATTCTTCTGAATCAGTTGTTCCCCCCATTTTCTTTAATGCTAATAAAAATAATGATCTGTCGTTAGAAACCTTAAGATAAACCTCAATTATTCTGCTAAGCTGTCTTAAAATTTTGGATAAGATAAAAAAGAAAATATCCTTTGCTAATTCATTGATAATCTCTTCGAACTCTAAGATAAATAATAAGTGAGAGTAATTTTTTAATTTCAGTTCATATAAAAAAACTTTATCAATTGCTTGTTTTTTCCTAATGTACTGCCTTAAATCATTAATATTAGTTCTAGTTTTTTCTTCTAAAAATCTTATTAAATCCGGATACTTATTGATATCTTGGGTTATAATTTCTAATAGGTCAGATTCAGAGATTTTTTCAGATTTTTCAAAAATATCTCTGATATTCTGAATATTCTGCTCGGAAATCGCCTTTTTTGCTAAATATATTAAATTTTGTTTAGTATCATTTAATGATACAATATCTAATTTTTTTATATTATACCTAACCATATTTTTTTTTACATTTTCTGTTAAATCTTCATCTACATTTAAAAAATGCAAAATATTATAAACCCCATATTTTTGTAATATATAAATTATATCTTCAAAACCACATTCATTTATGCTTTGTAGAAAATAGATAAAATCATTAGGGTTCTCTTTTAATTTTTTAATTAACGCTAATCTTAAAAAACTAAGGATTTTTGTCTCAAATTGTTCATAATCGATTTTTTCTTTAAGAGCATTTTCAATTTTATAAATAAGGTCTTTTTTTAGGTTATTCGCTTCCATGAATACCTTCAAACCAGGTATCGAAATAGGAAATCGGTTAAAATTATATTCTAATACTCTTCTTTTTATCATTCTTACGGGCATTGCTTGAATTTGTAATTCTTTATATGATTTAAATTCGAATTGTGTACGTATTTTATCTATCAGCCTGTCCAATGTCGCTAATTCTATGAATTTATCTTCTTTTTCTTCCAACTCAAGTTTTTTCTCTAATTCGACAGAAATATCCTTAAAAGCAGCAGATTCCTCTAAAATTTCTTTTTTAACTTCATCATTAAGTCCAATCAAATCACCAATTAAATCGTAAAAGTAGAATGGGGGATAGTTCAATATGATTTCTTGTAATTCTTGTTCAATTTGACCTTCAATATCCTTTATTAATTTCTCTCTTTCAATATTCTGGAGAGTTTCCTTTCTCTCTTCAATTAAAAAAGAAATAATCTTATTTTCTAAATCAATTATCTTGTTGAGGAGGTTTACTTCTAAATTTAATGAGTTTTTTAATAGTAAATCAACTTCCTCATTAATCACCTTTTTCTCTGTAAGTTCTAAATTCTTAGTTGAATCGAAAGTAAATTTGTCTTTATCTAATAACTTTTGAACTCGGATTCCTAAACTGTGATAAATATGAATAGTCGCAGTAGCTTTTAGTAAATCATCAAAACTAGTTTTCTTACCAATAAGTTCAAAAATTTTATTTTTATCAGCTTCCCTTTTAAAATGAGATATAATTAAGTCAACAGTTTGAAAAAATCTATAAGTACTTTCAACTGTGGTTTTTTTTCTTTTTACTCCACTAATCATAAATCTCTCACCCATTCTCTATAGACTTCTTTAAAATTATCTGATAATTCAAATCTAGCATTATCGTGCCAAAATTTGAAATCTATTACATGAAAAAGCTCTCCTTTAAATAATTCTTTTTCTTCATTTGTTAAAATGTGTTTTAAAGTTATAGTTAAAGGTCTTGGAATTAATTTTGAAAAGTATTTTAATTCTGAATTTTTAACATAATTGTAGAATGTCTCATCCTCATCTAGATAAAAATAATTAAAAGGAAGGATATTTTCCAATTGTGGATTTAGATTCTTTAACTCATTTTTAATACTATTTTTGATGTACTTTGGAAATTCAATATTGATATCAATACTAAGTTCATAATTTTTATAAAATTCAAGCAATAAATTTCTCTCTTCGGGATTTGTTAATTTTGGAATGTAATTATCTAAGAATTTTAAGAAATTTTCGATTTTTTGCTCATTTAATTCTCTTTCTTCAAAATATCCAATAAAATCATCATATACTTCCGTTAATGTCCACGTTCTTTGTTCTTCTGGTTTAAGATATTTCTTAGAATAATCTTTAATCCACTCAAGTATATAAAATTTCCATTCTAAATTTATACCTCCAATTCTCTTTTCTAAAAATCTATGAAATCTATTTGAAAATGTTACAGGATCACTGATTTCCTTATCAGGTTCTTCCTTAATATAACGGTTTATCGTAGAATGCCTTAGAACGTAGCTTAATAAATAGTTTAATTCTCTTGAAAACTTTTTAAATTTTTCTAGGTGATTACTTATACTATTTATATTGGATTCCATCTGGATTTCTGCAAAAGATACTAAATCATCTATATTTAAAGCTACTTCGTTAAAAAAAATATCAGCATTCTTATTCACTAATAAATTAAACTCATTTATGAGTTCTTTTTCATTAAATTTAAGATCCTTTCTTAATATAATTGAGTGTGTTTCAATTTGGTTAAAAAGAAATTCTTTAAATTTTCTTATTAATTTCTGCCCTAAAACTTTTGCTGGTTTTTGTTCCTGATTAAATTTTTCCTCTAAATTTTCTATCAATTCTATAGTTCGAGTTTTTAATCGGCGATAAGAAAGATATTTTGGAAGTGATTTTCTAATTAAATTAAGACTTACATTGATAATTTCTGAAAAATAGTTGAAAACAGAACTCAATTCTATTATTCGCAAACTTTCTTTTTGAGTTATTGATTGTTCGATAAATTTTTCTGTTATTTTACAGATATTCTCGAAATTTTCGCCTTCTAATTTTGCTTTATTTAATATAAAATGTTCATATTTGAGAAGTAATTCATTTAAATTCCCCATTTCACCAGTACCGAGGAAATTCCTAGAATATTCTAAAAATTTATTTAAAAATTCTTGTAAATCAATTAATAACTTATTTACATTAGATACAAGCCATTCTGCTGTTTGAGGTTCAATATATTCTCTTATCTTAAGGTTAATATGATTAATTATAAAAATAATTAATTCATCTTGAGATTCATCTAAAGTTCCGGTATTTGCTAAATTAATTAGATTAGTGCCTAAATCTAAAGTCTTATCTACAATAAAATTAGCACTTGGTTCGGATATTGAAAACTTAAGATGTTCAATAGCTTGTTGCCCACTAAAAGGTGCTCTAAATTTTTGAAATTTCGGATTTAAAAATTTAATCTCCATTGGTTTTTTATACCATAAAACCTCAACGTTAGAGATAACCTTAGCATATGTATTCAACATTTCTTTTTCTGTTGGCAGAGTTTTACTTAAACCAATCAATTTCTTGTTCCATTTATCTTCAACTAGTTCTCCATAAAGCTTTTTATTAAATCTAGTAGCAAATTTGTCATATACTTGTTCTTTATTTTCTTTATTTAATTCTGGGCGATTAGAAAACTCTTCTACTTCAAAAAATAGTCTACTTATATTATTCAATGACTCTCTAGATTTATGTATATCTAAAACCCCAGTCTCAGGTTTTAAAGCAAGCAATAAACTTTCACAGTCCTTAAATTTACCTGGTATGAATATCATTGATTTTGGGTAAATATTAATTTGAGCACTTTTTTCATCAAAGTTGTATAAATCAAACTCAATACTAAATAGTTCAGCTCCCGTATAATCCCTTAAAACCGCATTATACATTGTTAAATATTTAATAACTTCTTGCGATAGTTCATTCACTTTTTTTCTCGTTAGCGTTCCAACACCAATTACATCTCCAACAACAACTTCATTTGGAGATGAATATCCAAAAATCAAGGAGTACTGATAACTTATAGATTCGCGTGTGGTTATCATAATCTGATTTCATTAATATCTCGTAATTAATAATCAATTAATTTTAAGTATAAAAATTTCATTCACAAACCCTAAAAAAAACTCAAAGGTTGCGTTAAATATTTTTAAGATTATAAAATATTAAAATTTACTTTTGAATAGTAAATAAAGTACTTGTATAAAAATATTATAGTAGGGTTGAGATAATTTTGATGAATCGTATATTGGTTATTTTTTTAGTGTTTACAAATTGTGATTTATAAGAATAATTATAGAATGGTTCAATATCCTAGTTAGAATGTTTTATTAAATCTTAGGTCTAATTTTATTAATTTCAACCTAAAAGAAACTTCAAATGTTAAAAATAAAAATATAATAAGATAAAAATTATTATAATTATAATAATATTTATAAAACCTAAAAGCACTAAAGGTGTGGATTTATTCAATTTGGGTCTGATTTAGGAATCAATCAAGATGATATCGAAAAAATAAGTCCTCAAATTACATTTATAACCTCCAATGCAGATATTGAAGCAATCGCACTTGTAAGTTTTGAAGGATATCAAATTGCTTTCTCTGCTTTACCACAATATCATGTTGACGGGGACCAATTCTGCGGACTCGCTAGCGCATTGTTAATGACGGGGAGATCAACAATCCAGACTTTATTCCAAGAAGATTTAAGTGAGATAATAGTAAGAGCAGAAGATGGTTATATTGTTATTACTAACGCTGGAAGATTAGTGATTGTATGCGCTGGAACTATAATTGATACACTAATGAAGACTGTAAAAGTAATGAGAATTGCAGCAAAAAATCTCTATAAAATTTTTGAAGGACGCTAGTTCTCTTTATAATTTTTATTATATTTTAATTATCTCTTTCTATAACTTTATTAAAGGATTTAAAAAACTCAAACATTTCAAAAGACTTTACTCTCAGAAGAATTGGCTTTAATTAATAAATGTCAATTATTTTTTTTTTATATTTTAACTCTTTAGTCATCAAGAAAATATTAAAAAAAATAAAACCTTTAAATATTAAAATTTCATGAGTTTGGTCGTTATTGAATATTTTTTCGATAATAATTGTTAGTATTCTGTATACTTATGGGTTTATTATTTTGTATATTACGTATTTAGCAAGAAAAAATAAAGAAAAGGGGGCATTTATCAATAATTTAGCAAACGGGTTAGTTCTAATAACGTCAATTACAGCTAATCTCATACTGAAAAAATTATTAAACCTCTCCAATAAAGAATTCTTAGTTTTTCCATTTAATATTTTACTAATCGGCTCTATTGGTTTTTATCTTCCTCTCTTCTATCTTTTCATTTCTCGAGAGAAACATAGAGTTAAAAATATTAAATATAAAGGGAATAAGAGTGAACCACCATCATTTACAGAACTCCCTCTTAAATTTGATATATATAGAAAATTAACACATTTAGTGGTTTTAGGAATTGTTTTTTTTTATTTTACACTTGGATTTTTAATCCAAAATTTTTTTGTATATATTTTAGAATATATACCAGATTTCATTTCAATGTTATTTCATATTGGAGGGGATATAATGGTTTTTACACAAAATTTGGTAATTTTTTTAGTTGGGATTTCCTTATTAGGTTTATTAACTGCTGATATAGTAAGAATATTAACACCTGAGATGTACCCTTTAAAACCAGTCAATCAATTATTAAGAGAAAAAGAATTACATTTAAGGTTAGGATCTCACATTTCAATGAGTATTGGATGTTTTTCGATAATAATTATTTATGGATTAATTCAACCAATAGGTCCCGTAATCATTTGTACTTCAATGGTAATGTCTATTTTTGGAGATATAACATCTAATTTAATAGGTAGGACTATAGGCCACAGAAGAATTAGAAAAACAAATAAAACCTATGAAGGATTAATTTCTGGTATTATTATTGCTTTCATATCTGGATTGGTTTTATTATATTTGCTAAGAAGTTTTTATCGATTTAGCTTATTAGGGTTCTTTTTAATTCCCTTAGTGGGTGCATTGATAATTGGATTATTGGATTATTTAGATTTAGAGATTGATGACAATTTATCTTATAATTTCTTTTTGTCAGCTATTTTATTTTTTATTTCAATTCCATTATTATGAAGAAAATAATATTATTTTGAAATTATCAAAAATTTTTTCAATTAAGGTAATTTTTTTTTAAGGAAATGTTAGAAGAAAAATTAAAAATTGATAAAATATCTAAAGGTACTGTTATTGATCATATAGATGCGGGGTATGCTTTGACAATTCTCAGTCTTACTGGTATTGATGAATCTAAAAATTTAATGACCATTGGAGTTAATGTTTCATCAAAGAAATATCAAACAAAAGATATAATAAAAATTGAGAATGTTTTTTTGAATGAAACACAAATGCAACAGATATCTATATTATCTCCTAATGCTACAATTTCTTTAATTGAAAATTATAAAGTCATTGAAAAGAAAAAAGTGGAACTTCCAAAAACAATTAAAAAATTAATATTATGTATCAATGAGACATGCATTTCAAATTCAGAAAAAGAACCCATATCAACTGAGTTCATGGTTCTTGAAGGAAAACCTTTGAAAATTCAGTGCTTATATTGTGAAAGGATTTACAAACTAGAGGAAATCGTATTTACTTCAAAAGAAAAGACAGAGAAAAAAATAATACAAAGAATACAATTATAAAGATGAAGGGATTATTCTTATAGAAATAACTCTAGGACTGATGAAAATTCCGGTATAAAATTAAGTATTGTATGAATAAAAACACCGAAAATCATAAACAAGAAGAAAAACATACCTATACCTGGAAGAATTATATTTTTCCAATTCCACTCTTCTTTATCATATTCATAATTATAAATTATAAAACTAACTACGAAAGGAAATAAGAACCACCAAATTAGCATCCATAGAAGCATAAACCACCCTATTAATCCAAATAGAAGTCTTCCTATGATTGCACTTAACACTCCAGTAAGTGCCCGAATCCAATATAACTTTGTTTCCTTTTCTAATCGAAGATCCAAAATTGTTAATGGTTTTTTTTCAGTTTGAATTGTCTTTTTCTGTAGTTCTTTCTTCTTCTTTCTTAGTAATTTATGTCTTCTTTTTTTAATATCTACCTTCTTGTGCTTTCCCATAATTATTATTATAAATATTATTTATTATAAAAATCATTATATATTATTGATAGATAAGGATTTAAACATAATATGATTAACATAACCAAAGAATTTTCTAATTTTGACGTATTTGTTATTGTCAAAGAATTAGATTTAATATTGACTAATGGTACAATATTAAATATCTATGAAATAGAAGATTTATTGATAATTAAAATTAATACTAATTTTGGAAAGAAAAATTTAATTATTAAAAAAGATTCTCGGATAAATTTAACAGATTATGATTATCCTGTTCCAAATTATCCCAGTCAATATATTGGATCTTTAAGAAAACTTTTAAGAAATCGTAGGATATTAAAAATTTCCCAACACCAATTTGATCGAATCATCGTAATCGAATTAAGCAATAAGGAAAATAAACCTTGGAAATTTGTAATAGAATTATTTAATAAGGGAAATTTTCTCCTTATAGATGAAAATAATATTATTAAAATTGCAAAAAAATATAGAATTTTTAGAGAGAGAGAACTCCTTGCTAAAAAAGAATATTTTTTTCCTAAAAGTCAAGGAAAGAATTTTATTACGTTGAATAAAGAAGATTTTAAAGATTTATTTAAAAACTCTGAAGTCGAAATTGTGAGAGATATTTCAAGAAATATCCACATATCTGGTTTATATAGTGAAGAAATATGTTATAGAGGAAAAATTGATAAAAAACTTCTTGGAAAAAACCTTTCTGATGAAAAATACCAAAATTTATATGATTCTTTTAAAAATTTAAGAAATCAATTATTATTTGGTAAAATTGATGCTCAGATCATTTTTGATCAACAAGAGAATCAAATATCTGTACTTCCTTTTAATCTCGAAATCCTTAGAGATTACGATAAAAAACATTTTGTTACATTTAATGAAGCTGTTGATGAATTTTTTTCTAAAATAGACTCTGAAGCCTTAAAGAGTCCAAAAGATCAAAGAATTGATGAGCAAATTAAATCTCAAGAAAAAATTTTGCAAAATCAAAAGGGATATCTTGAAGAGCTTAAGAATAAAAAGAAAAAATATTACGAAATTGGAGAATCAATATATACTAATTTAAATTCGTTAGAAAAATTATATTCTGTGATATTGGAAGCAAAAAAAAAAGGTTATCAATGGGAAGAAATTAATAATAAACTGCAAACTGCAAAGTTGGAATCTTTAAATGGAACGGAATTCTACGAAAAAGTGATTCCTTCAACTAATCAACTTTTAATAAGAGTTAATGACTATAATGTTTACATTGACTTAAAAAAAAGTATTGGACAAAATGCTAATTATATATACTCCAAGGGTAAAAAAGCTGAGAAAAAAATACAAGGAACTATAATCGCTATTGAAAAAACTAAGAAAAAAATTGACAAGTTAAAACTTGAAAAAGAGTCAATTGAAGCCGAAGTTGATTTCCTCATTAAAAAGCCAAAGAAAAAATGGTATGAGAAGTATAGATGGTTTATATCTTCTGATGGATTCCTAATTATCGGTGGAAGAGATGCTAGTTCGAATGAAACTATTTTTAAAAATTATATTGAAGCAACAGATCTAGTATTTCATACTAACTTCCCTGGCTCTCCGTTAGTAGTAATTAAAAACACAGAAGATAGAAAAATCCCATTAAATACTATTCAGGAAGCTGCTGATTTTGTAGCAAGTTATTCACGAGCATGGAAAGAAAACTGGGGCGTTGTTGATATATTTTATGTACACCCTAATCAAATTTCAAAAAGTCCTCCTTCAGGTGAGTTTTTACCAAAAGGGTCTTTTATTATTTCTGGTAAAAAGAATTTTATTAAAAATGCAAAGACTGAATTGACAATAGGATTAAAAATTATTGATTTAGAAGTGGATTTAACTGAAACAAGTAAAGTTTTTTACCCAAAGATCATTTCTGGTCCGGAATCGGCAATAAAAAAGCAAACCAAATATGTAGTAAATATTATTCCCTCAAAATCAAGTGGTCTCACCAAAGGAAAACTAGCTAAAGAAATCAAATCTTCTTTTATTAAAAACACTGATAAAGATTCAAGGATTTGGGTTAAATTATTATCTATAGATGAAATTATTTTATATTTACCCAATGGGATTTCAAGGATTAAGATAAATAATTAAGTTGATCTAACCCAGTTTTTAATTTTTGTAATATTTCTATGATTATCAAATAAAATCCCATCAATACCTAAATTAATTAGAGATTTAATCTGAAATATTGGATTTTTATATGAGATAAAGTCCCATGCTAAAGATTTAATATTATTATTATGGCAAATTTCAATAAATTCTAAAGATATTAGATTCGACCTTAGATTTATTAAATCTGGTTTAAATTCTAATTGTTTAAATCTCCCTAATCTCAAAAAATCTTTGATTTTGAAACCCACTCCTTTAGTAATATTATAGCATATTCTACTTTTTGGATAGATCTTTTTAATTTCTTGTAAACCTATTAAATTCCTCCCACTAAATATACATTCTTCTAATATGTTGAAATTGTTAACTATTTCTAGAATTCCATCCGTTATATCATCTTCTTTTAACTCAATTATAAACTTTATTCCTCCTTTTAACTCTTCTAAGACTTCTGATAAGAGTGGAATAGCACATTTATGATTTTTAGTTCTATATTTTTTAATTTCATTATAATTGAAGTTTTTTAGTTTCCCAGAGCCATTTGTGGTTCTATTTAAAGATGAATCATGCAGAATAATGAGTTCTTTATCTTTAGTTTTCCGGACATCAAATTCAATAAATTCCGCCCCAAATTCTATAGCTTTTCTAAATGCTTCTACAGTATTTTCATCAAAACTAGTTCTAGTTCCTCTATGTCCAATGAATAAAATTTCCGAACCCATTTTTAACTTTATGAAAAGTTCTGTTTTAAAACTCTTGGACTATATATAGGTAGATTATTATGATAGCAAGTCCAAAAAGCGTAAAAGTAAAAACCCAAATATTTAAGATAGTTTGCCCAATAGAAAGCAAGAATAGAAAAAGTAATTCTTTCCAATTTAATGGTTTACCAATTAATTCTTTATAATTTCCAACACTCGTTATCATAAACAAAAAAAAAAACATAATAGCTAATACTTTAATTGTGATATCAATAAAATTCCAAAATATATCTTTATTCATAAAAATGGTTATAAATCCAGTATTAAAGAAGAGAGATATAATAAAAAAAATTCCTCCTAAAATGGCTGAGATTATTACCGATCTATACGCGAATTTTTCGTTAGATCGATATTTTTCCTTTGATTTTAGCTCCTTTTCTTGTTGTTTAGGAATTTTTGACATTTTACCGTTTTACTCTTTTAATATCTGCTTTCAATCTTAAAATTTTATATATATAAAACCCATAGAGAATTCCTATAATGCTAAAAACTACTATACAAAGTGCAAATAAAATTATATTAGTAAGTGATGGTAATGTAGAGGGTAATGATATTAGGTTTATGAGAACTGTGGTGCTTTTTTTAATTCCGTTTGGATAAATCGGTACATCTCCATAAGTAATATTAAAAGCATAGGTATTACCATAATCTAATACTACATCTTCCACATTATCAAGAGTATTCTTAATAGGAATAGAAAATTCATATGTGGAAGTAACCCCGTCTAAGTTTGCAGCGCCATTACCATTAACTTCAGTATCAATAGAAAAAATACTATTGTTAATATAATAGTCAAAATAATTAAACTTATCCACTGAAATATTAGAAAATTGAATAATTTTCGCGTCGATAAAATCTTCTTTTGCCTCAGAAGAACTATTTGAAATAATAAGTCCTATAAATTCAGTGATATTATGATATCCTTGTTCTAATTCAAGTTGTACTGAAATATAGAGATTAAAATCATTTTGCATAACCCACAAACTAATGGGTAAACCTTTAGGAGGTAAACCTCCTAAATTAATCTGAACTTTCATGGCTTTATTCCATTCTCCTGAAAAAAGATCAATATATCCATCAATTACTGGTGTATCTCCGAACTTAGAATCGATTTCTTCAGTTGTTCCATAGCCATTTAATGCAAAAAGGAATGGAATAATGGTCAAATTTACAATTAGTATGCAGATTATGACTCTGAAACTTAGTTTCTTCAAGATTAATAGGCCATTTAATTTTAAATTGTTCTATTTTCTGTATTAACTGATATTAAAATTGATAATTAAAATTTAATTTAATATTTTTCGCATATTCTTTGTATTTTTCTGAAGTTTCAACATCAAATTTAGTAATTAAAAGTAAATAATAAAGAAAATATTATCAGATTAATCTGATTTAGATAGTACTAATTCAGGGAAGGTAATTTGGGAGCATAATAACGCAATTAAACTTATTTAAATACACTACAATATAATTTATCAGACTCTTAATTTCTCGTTTTGCTTCTGATAAATTTTTATTATTAAATTCTGCAAATGGTTTAGGTCCTATAGCGACAAGTATTCCAGACAGATCTTTTTCTCTTTTGATGAAAAACCAAAATGGTTTTCTTTTTTCATTATCTTTAACAATTATTAGCATCCAAGGATTAAGGGTCCAGTTATCTTTATTAGGTCCTATTACTTTTTCTATTGCTTTTTGTGTAAAATATTTTTTAGTTATCTTGATTGTTTTAAAAAGAGCATTAAAATAACTTCTTTTTATCTTTAGGTATCCTCCAAAAAATACTTTAGCATCAAATAGTTCGAGTTCTTTAGCTTCGCCATCTGAGAATTTTAAAAAAACTTTCCATATATCCATGGTTAATTTTCTTTGCTTTTTTTAAGTCCAATTTCTTCTATTTTTATTTCTTTAAATATATTTTTAATCTTATCTAAAGAAGCTTTTAAATCTTTAACTTTGATTTCATCTAAACTAAGATTCAAATAACATTCATAAAATAGTTGTTTCTTAATTATCATTGCTCCCGATGTATGAATAACTTGAAAATTCTGGAAAATTTTTGAGATGTCATCAAAAATTTCATTAGAAAAATCAAATCCTGAGAATGTTACTTTTAAAATTTTTTCTTTTTTTAGTGGATAAATTGATAATTTTATTGAGTTTTCTATTGTTGATTGAACTATTAAAAGAAATGGATTTTTCTCTATATTTCTAATGTTTAATAAGGAAATTTTTAGATTAGCTTTAGAAGTGTCATTAATCGGCTGAATATATGCTTTTGTTAACTTATATACCCTCATTTTTCATTAAGAAATGATTTTTTCATTCGTATCTATTAAACTTTATTTAATCGGTTTTTTATAGTTCTTATTGTCCCTGAAGTTTTTTTAGGTACCAGTATCACCCTGAGTCCATTAATTTCTTGCACGAGGCTTAAAGAGGAAATTAATATTTCTTTTGTTTGGTGAGTGCATCTTATAATTCCATAGTTTTCTTCAAGGTTAAGTTCTATTAACCATAACCCAATTTTATTAGCTTCTTTCAATCCAAAATATCGCCAGATTGATTGCCAAATTGATTTTACTAGAGAATTTTGAGTAATATCTGTTTTATTTTCTGTAATAATTTTAAAAAAGATATATCTTTGCCTTTCTTTTCTAACTATCGTAAATCGCCCCCTCTAATTATTCTCACTTCCGGTTCAATATTATTCAAATTTCGTTTTTTAGATTTTTCCAATAATAAAATAGGATTAACATTGAAAATTTTTTTAGCTCTATCTAAAGGAATTCCTAAAAGAGAATTACAAATACTTATTAAAGCTCTTGGATGTCTAAAATCATATATATTATTAAAATTTCCACTTATAATAAAATTACCTTTTAACTTTAGTGTTAACTGGATGGTTTTATATAAGTTTCTGAAATTTTTTGATTGATTTATTTTATTTCGCACCATAATTGGAGCCATTGAAAATTCTAAAAATGATTTATTTTGTTTAGTCAGTGAAACAACGCCAGGAGTAAGTGTTTTCATTATTTCGGGATTTGAAAACGAAACTATATCTACTCTTGAATCTCTTGCGGCGTGTAATTGCACTTCTTTATTTAAAGATTCAATTGAAAGAATATCAGAAAAATTATTAAAAGCTTGAATTCTTCTTTTAAAGCTTTCGAGATTATCACATCTTAAATTAATTCGATAAAAAGTATTTAAATTCGTCTCTCTTTCTATACTTTTCTTACTTTCTAAGGAGATTGTACTAAACTTATTTTTAGGTTCAATAATTACATTTTTTATTCCTAATTCTTCACATAATTTTAACTTTTTTAAAACATCGTTAAAATCATTGAAATCTACTAGCAATCTTAATTCAAAATATGACAAATTTACTACAACCTCAAAAGAACTGCTTGACTCTTTATAATTATGTTAAGAATGGTATAAATAAAAAAATTTTATTATAAATAAATATTTAAATTGATAGCTTTTGAAATTAAGTGATGATTTCTATTGGTTAAAAAAAGAAAACTTTCAGAAATCAGAAAAAAGATCGAAGATGGTTCGGCAGTTATATTAACCGTTCAAGAATTGTTAGATCGGATTAATGAAGGCAAGAAGGTTAATTTTGAAGATGTAGATGTTGTTACAACTGCAACCAAAGGACTTATGAGTGGAATTATGGGCATCTTCTCTTTTCGCCTTTCACCACCTAAAACATTGAGAAAGTTTACCGAAGTTGATATAAACGGAATACCAGCTTTTCCTGGACCATGCCCAAATGAATATTTAGGTATTGTGGATCTGATTATTTATGGCACTACTCAAAGTAAAACCATTGATAATTATTGTGGTGGTTCTCTTTTTAGGGAAATCGTTGAAGGAAAATCGGTAACAATCGTAGCTATGAGTGCTGAAGGTGAGACTATTGAAAAACAAATGAAATTAGAAGATATGCAATTTGCAAAATTAGCAGGCACTAGACAAGCTATTAAAAATTATAACGCAATGATTAACTGTGAAACATATCAAGTTAACACTATTTTCTCGTGTCTACCTTTTTCACCTAATAAAACAGAGATAACTTTTTCGGGGTGTGGTGCACTTAATCCTTTTCAAAACGATCCTAATTTCGAATCATTTGGTGTTGGATCTCCTGTTCTTGTAAATGGAACTATTGGACATCTAATAGGGCCTGGAACCCGTAATTATATCGAAAAGCCTAATATGATGACTATTGCTCCATTTGAAGGAATGAAGCAAGAGTATATGGGTGCTTTCAAAACTTCTTATGGATTAGAACCTATCTGTAGTATAGCCCTTCCTATTCCTATACTAAATGAAAAAATATTCAATAATATAGTGAAATCTGATAAATTTGTTAAATTAACGATTTTAAGTCTTGTAGGGCGTGAAAAAGTAGGAGAAATGACTTATGGTGATGTCTGGGATAATAATTTTATGATGAAATTTAATCCTGATGCGTGTAAAAATTGTGAAGAATGTAAAGCTATTGATAAATGCCCAACTGATGCATTTATTATAAAAAAGGGCATGATCTCTGCTATTGATCGATCTCGTTGTTTTAATTGCGGTACTTGCACTCATTTATGTCCAGAAGCATTTGAATTAGATCTAAAAAGAGTTAATTTCGAAGGTAATTACGTCCCAATTGTTTTAAGACAATCGGATAGACATGGAGCAATAAAATTAGCAGAACATTTAAAATCGATGATTTTAAAAGGGGATTTTCCTTTAAAAAAACCAGTTAGTAAATTACATTTTGCAAAAAGAGTAAAATAAAATTCAGTATATTAAGAATGACAGAATTAAAATTATCAAATTTTGATCAAATTGGTATCCTTGTCAAAGATATTGAAAAAGCGGCAGAATTCTATGAAGCATTACTAGATTTTAAGGGAAAGATCAATATTGTTGAACAAACCAGCACTGTAAATTATAGAGGAAAGGAAGTAGAATTTAAAATGAAAAAGATAATGCAAAACTTTAGTGGTAAACAGTTTGAAATTATTGAATTATTGGAATCCACTGGGGATCATTTATATTCAGAATTTCTTAAAGAAGGTAAAGTGGGCCTACATCACTTAGGCGTATATACTAAGAATGCTGAGACATTCATTAATTATTTTAAGAACGAATACAATTTAGATGTAATTCAAATAGGAAAAGTTGGAAAAGTTAAATTTTACTATTTAGATACTAAAAAAGTTTTAGGTTATTATCTCGAATTGATTGCACTCTAATTTGTATATATTTGGTGAATCTCTTTTTATAATAAACTTTATTTTTTATTTTCTATAGGTCTAATTATGTCAAATCAAATATTAAATGGCGGCGATTTAGTTGTTAAATGTCTTTTAAAGGAAGGTGTTACTAAAATATTTGGCATAGTTGGTGGTGAATTATTAAGAATCTATGATGCCATTGAGCGTTGGGGCAGAGAAGAAGGTATAGATACAGTAATGGTCAGACATGAACAAGCAGGAGGGCATATGGCAGATGCGTGGGCGAGAGCTACAGGAGAGATTGGTGTTTGCCTTGGAACTGTTGGTCCCGGTGTAACTCATCTTGTGCCAGCTATAGCCGCAGCTAATGCAGATTCAATTCCTATGCTTGTTATTGGAGCACAAATAGGTCGTATGTTCGAAGACACTGGCATTTTACAAGGGGGAATTGATCAAATAGCATTAATGAAACCGATTACAAAAACCCAAATTCAAGTTGAAGAACCAGAAGAAATTCCGCACGCGATTCAAAAAGCAATAAAAACTGCTTTATCAGGAAGAAAAGGTCCGGTATATTTAGAATTCAGGGAAACTGCATTAGTTAGAAAGGCTACTGATGAAGATTTTAAAAAGGTTTTAGACCCAGAAAATTATAGGGCATTAAATAGACCTAACGGTTCTTTAGCAGATATTGAAAAAGCTATTGAAATTTTAAAAGAGACAAAAAAACCTCTTATAGTTACTGGTGGGGGAATAATAGCCTCAGAAGCTTCAGAGGAGATAAAAACTTTATCAGAGACATATATGATACCAACAAGCACTACTATTAACGGTATTGGTTCAATTGGAAGAGACAAAAAGAATTTTTTAGATTCTTATTTAATAAATAATGCTTATAGGACAGCTGCTACGGAAGCTGATGTAGTTTTATCATTTGGGTGTAAATGGGATTATTCAATATTTTATGGAGCATCCCCAATGTGGAGTCAAAATCAAAAAATTATCCAAATTGATATCGATCCTAATGAAATTGGAAAAAATAGACCGATTGAAGTAGGAATTGTTGGAGACTGTAAGGCTGTAATTAAACAACTTTTAAAAGAAATGGAAAAATCCCTACCAAAAGATAAAATAACTGAATGGTCCGAATGGAATACTTATTTACAAGACCTTTGTAAGAATCAATTGAATACGAATTTAAAAATTCTTGAATATAAAAAATTACCAATGAAACCAGAAAGACTTGTTTATGAAGTATTTGATTATATCCCAGAGGATGCACAAATAGTACTTGATGGGGGAGATATTGTTGTATTCTCATATAAGTTTATTAACTTAAAACCTCGTCCTCCAAGGTCTACATTTTTCCCAATTTCTATGGGACATTTAGGTGTTGGAATTCCTTATGCCATTGGAGTTAAAATGGCAAAACCAGATAAACTTGTAATTTGTTTGAATGGCGATGGAAGTTTTCTATTTAATGTACAAGAATTAGAGACCGCTGTAAGATTAAATTTGCCAATAATTGTTGTTATTGCTAATAATTGTGCATGGGGAATGATAAAGAGCAATCAGAAAAAAGGTTTTAACAAAAGATACTGCGATGTTGATTTACCTTCAATTGATTATTCAGAAATTGCTAGAGGATTTGGATGTTATGGAGAAAAAGTAGAAAATCCTGAAGATATAAAACCTGCCTTACAAAGAGCTATTGATTCTAAAAAACCAGCGGTAATTAATGTTAGTATTGCTTTTGAAACACCTCCTCCAATGAGATTATTAGCTCAATATAAAAAAAATAAAGGTTTATTTGGAAAATAAAATCTAATTAAAAGTGAAATAATATGTCAGAAGAAGATTTTTTGAAAGGAAAAGTCGCTTTAATAACTGGAGCTGGTGGTGGTGGATTTGGAAGAGAAATGGCAAAAGTGTTTGCAAGGAAAGGAGCAAATTTAGTTATTAATGATATTAATAAAGAAGGTTTAGAACAAACACGAGATATTATCCGTAAAGAATATGATGTTGAGGTTCTTATAGTAAAGGCTGATATTTCGGATTCTGGACAAGTAAAACAAATGGTTGAGCGTGTATTTGAAAAATTCGATAACCTCTTTTTATTAGTAAATAATGCCGGAATTGATGGTGGATTATATACTTCTTTAAAAGTAAAAGAGGAAATTTATGACAAAGTCATGGCTGTCAATTTAAAAGGAGCTTGGAACGTTACGAAAGCTTTTTTTAAACAAATGAGAAGACAAAAGCATTTTACACCAATCGCGGGAAAAATAATTAACATTGCTTCTTGTGCAGGAACGCCGAATGGGACTAATCCATATCTTGGGGTTTATAGTGCAAGTAAAGCTGGCTTATTAGCGTTTACTAGATTATGGGCTCTTGAATTAGGCTCCAACAATATTACAGTTAATGCAATTTCGCCAGGAGTATTTTTAACACCTATTTATAATAATGATCCTAAACTTATCAGAGATTTTTTAAAAACCAGAGGTGTAAAAATACCTATAGATAAAATTGGTGAAGCTAAATGGGTAGCTGATGTCGCATTATTCTTAGCTTCACCGGTGGCAGACTACATTACGGGTCAAAATATAATCCTCGATGGTGGAATGACGATTAGTATAAATAAGTTATAATATTATCCAAAATTCTAAAAAGCCTTGATAAAATAATAAAAATTTATTTACCTCGACCTTTATTTGCTCTAATACTTGGTCGTGTTTTTTCTGATCCCCAACCTTTCTTATGAAGGCCTCGAGCTCTTTTTCCTGCAGATGTAAGACCACGAGTTACTCTCTTCGTATGTTGTGGTTCAGTTATCCAATTAATTTTGGGATCTGACTTAATAACAGGATGATTAGGATCAACTAAAATTGTCTCATAATACCAATGTTTCCCATCAGCATAGACTTTATAACTATTTAGAACCTGCATATTTGGATATTTTCTCTGAACTCGTTCCTCAGCAATCCATTGAAGATTCTTACCTGTTGTGTATCTAGAAACACCCAAGGCTCTTGGTTTTCTTCCTCGTTTTGGGCGAATTTTATGCATGCCACCTTTCCTTACTCTTGCTCTTACTATTATGTATCCTTGTTTTGCTTTATAACCTAATGTTCTTGCTCGATGAAGATTTGTTGGCTTTTCAACTCTTTGAATTGATCTACCTTTTCGATATTCTATTCCACGATACCAATGTGGCGATTGATATCCTTTCTCGTGTTTTTCAAATGTTTCTTTGACATAACTATATCCAGACTTCAATTTTATTCAACACATCTATGGTTTAATATTTATTAAAAATAAGCATATTTTATTATTTTTTTGGTCAAAAAATTTTTTAAATACTATTTATTTAATTTATTCGTTAATTTACGTTTTTTATATACATCTTTTTATATTATTAAAATTCCCACGTAGGGAGAGTAGCTTAGCCTGGTATAGCGCACGGCTGATAACCGTGAGGTCGGGGGTTCAAAGCCCCCCTTTCCCACTTATTAGATAGGCATGCCATGCGTAGATTATTTTTTTTAACCCCTCAGCCTCGAAAAGGTATAAAATTTTAATTTTAAATATACTTCATTTGCTTTAATATATTTTTTACAAAACCAATCAATAAAGATCATATCATCTTCTTTTAAATTTGCATTTTCTAAAGCATTATAATAGCTCTGTCTAATTTTATATTCAATATCAAACATTGGATATTTATTCTTAAACAATATATAATTCATGAGGTTCTTGCAGTTTTTTCTCAATTATTTTATTATTTCCTTATTTTAAACAATAAATTTTAATTAAAAACTAAATTTCAATCTTTCAATGAGATGAGTTAAATTAGTCACTCCGATTAAAAATATGGATGGAATAACCTGCTAAATTTAAGTACGCTTAGTCTACGTTAAAGATTTTTATTTATTTGGCGAAGTAGTTGCTTTTTATTGCATCGATTTATTTATTAATCATAAAATTTCGGGACTCTTTCATTTAAATTAAAGAAAATCTTTATTTTATAATTAATTAGAGAAGGTGAATGACCAAAAATTCTTTCTTTACTCATATTAATCGATGATTAAGAAAAGCATTATCACTTAAGCGGAATTATATAATGTTGTATTTTATTCAAGCTAAAAAAACAGGGTTGATTAAGATTGGTTTTTCTACTAATCCAAAAGATAGATGTAGTATTTTAAAGAGCTTCAATGCAGACAAATTGAGAATACTAAAGATTATTGAAGGCAATAGTAGAGGAGAATATGATTTACATAAAAGATTTAGAAAATACAGACATCATAATGAATGGTATTATCCGAACTAAGAAATATTAGATTTTATAGCAAAAACAGATTCATATATATTAAAAGAAGATCTTGAATGTGAGCTAGAAGAGGATTATAAAAAGCATATAATAAATGATAAAGAACAACATATAAAATGTCCCTCTTGTCAAATCCCATTACTATTAAAATCAAATGAGAGATATAAAGATTGGTACGAATGCCCCAAATGTGAATATATTGTCTGTGTATATCATAGTTTCAGAGATTTCGTTGAACATTAGTAGATAGTAAAAAAAGGTAAGTCAGAATTTCAAATTCAAGATCTTCTTTCTTGTCCATTCTGCGCTTACTTAACTGTAATCGCATCGATTCATCAAATAGTACTTTCTCCTCATGAGTAATAATATTCTTTAATAAGAAACCAAGTTTGTATTGTAATTATGTTATTAAGCACCCAATGGATTATATTGAATGATACTATCATCATAATTTAAATCACTCTTTTATTATGTATTTTTACATCTTAGAGGATTCTTTGATATTATCAAGAAAAATTCTTCCTGAAAACTCTTACTATGAATTAACTTCAATTATCTTCCTTCACTTTTTTAATTATCATTCTCTATTATATATTTAGAAATGAAAAATATCATTATTTCTGGAACACCTGGCTGTGGAAAAACATCAGTAGCAAAGAAAATCTCTAATTTAATTGATGCTAAGATAATTTCTTTGAATGAATTAGCAATTTCAGACAAATTTTCATTTGAATATGACAAAGAACGAAAAACGTATATTGTGGATTTTGAAATATTTTTACCTTATGTCTTAAATACGATTGAAGAGATTAAACAAGATAGTCCACCATACTTGATAATAGAAAGTCATTTCTCAGATATAATTCCTGAAAAATTAATTGATTATGTATTTATTTTAAGATGTGATCCGGATGAATTATTTAAAAGATTAGAAAAAAAAAATTATGATATAAAAAAAATTACCGAGAATATTCAAGCAGAAATTTTGGGTAATTGTGTCAATTACTTTATCCAAAAGCAAATAGAAGTACCTATTTTTGAAATCGATACTTCAGATATTAATATTGAAACTGTCGCAAAAATTATAATTGAAATCGTAATTGAAAATAAAAATGGAGAAAATTATCAAATTGGAAAAATTGATTGGCTTGAAAAGTTATTTAACGAAAATCGTTTAAAAGAATTTTTTAATTAATAAAGATAAATTTATAAAGGAAACCAAATGAAGTATGAAATTCTAGATGTGGATGCTCTAGGAAGAATAGGAAAACTAGAAGTTAATAATAAACAAATGATTACACCTAATCTTTTTCCTGTAGTACACCCTTTTAAAAATGTAATTTCACCTTCAGATTTAAAAAAGTTTGATGCTCAAGCTGTTTTTACAAATGCTTATATCCTTTTTCAAAATGAAGTTGTAAAAGAAGATGTCTTAAAGAAAAAAATTCATCAATATCTTGATTTTAATGGCCTTATTGCCACAGATAGTGGGGCATTTCAGCAATATATGTATAACACTTCTAATATGAAGATTGAGGCTAAAGAGATCGAATTGTTCCAAGAAAAGATTGAATCAGATTTTCCAGTGATCCTTGATCTTCCCATACAGCCTGATGATGCATATGAAAAAGCAAAAACTAAGGTTGATGCCACAATAGATAGGGCAAAAGAGAATATCAAAAGACGATCAAATAAAAATTGCGTATGGTTTGGACCGATTCATGGAGGTAAATACCAAGATCTTCTAACAAGATGTATTAATGAAATGAATAAACTAGATTTTGGTGTCTATGCGATAGGGGGATTAGTAAAATCTTTTCTCGATTACAGGTTTGACGTAGCTCTTCAAATTTTATTGAATGTGAAAAAAATTGTAAACCCAAATAAACCGTTACATATGTTTGGGTTAGGATTACCTCAGTTTTTTTCTTTAGCTGTAGCATGCGGTTGCGATTTAATGGATTCTGCAGCGTATATCTTATTCGCTAAAGCGAATAGGTATTTTACATTATCTACAGGTACTAAAAACCTTGATGATTTAGAAGAATTTCCATGTCACTGCCCAATCTGTGCAAAATTTAACCCAAATGAACTGAGGAAATTCGATGATAATTTGCGAATTAAACTCTTAGCAGAACACAACTTATATATTTCTTTTTCTGAGCTAAAAACAATTAGACAAGCAATAAGAGAGGGGAATTTGTGGGAACTTGTTAATCAACGTATACGAGCACACCCCAATTTAGTCAAAGCAGCACGTATCTTAAAAAATGAAACTCTAACATTTGAACCCTATGAAAAAGTTTATAAGAAGCATGGGAGAATGTTTGTTTCTTCTGAAAATATTTATAGACCTTTGATTAGCAGATACGAGAAAAGGATTAATATCAACTATCGGGTTCCAGAAGATGTAAAATTTTTAATAATTTTACCAGAATTAGATGCTAGAGGAGAAAATTCTCCAACAATCCAAAATTGGCTTAAAGAAGTAAATGATAATACTATAATCCATCGCAAAAACATACATGTTGTATTTAATTCTTTCTATTTTGGAATAATTCCACTTGAATTAATAAACACATATCCGATGGGGCAATTTGAATCCATAACAGTCTCCGAAGAGGATAATGAACTTTATAAAAATTCAGTTAAGATATCAAGCGCTTTCATTAATCAAAATTATAGCAAGTATTATAAATGTGGAGTATTAATTCCCGAGAACTACATAAATCAATTTAATGAAGTTGTAGAATTTGACGCTGTTAATCCAATTTATGGCCTAGAATCTATTTTAAAATCTAAATTTCTATCAAACTATTCGGTTTTTATTAGTTTAAACGATTTATTACAATTCTTTAGGGATGAATAGAGTATATGGCTATATTAGAAAAGATTTCTGCCTATGGACATGAAAATATTCTCTGTACGCATAGTACAACTATAGAAATTACAAAAGAAAAGAGTTTAACAAAGAAAGGAAATTGTATCATAGGAATTGATGCTTCAAAAGCTTGTTTTGATTTAAATCGCAGTTTGAAAAAAAAAATAAAAGATGGATGTAAAATAAAAATCACTTTAAAATTAGAAAATTTCCAAGATTCTTTTTTTGGTTTTGGAAGTAAGGAAATGAGATTATTGGATAAAAATGAGATGGTTTTTCGTAAAAGCAAATTTATTTGTGATAGAACAGTTCTTATAAATTGTACGAAATCTTCCGAGGATATAAACCGTGAATTAATCGAAAAGCTAAAAGTTCCTGGAAATAAATTATCAATCATATTTGAAATAAATGAGAGAAATGGGAAACAATAGCCAAGCTGAGATCTTATTTATTAAGTTAAAAACAAAAGATGGTCAAACCTTCATTAATTTTTTAAGAAATAAGTTTAAGAATACCCAATTTATTGACCAAAAATTTAAAATTTTACATGAGAATGACAATATATTATTTCCAATAGTAAATGACCAAGTTTTAATCGATAAAGTAATTTTATTAGTAGATAAAGAAATTAATTTTGAAATAATTTCCAAAGAAGGACTCCCCAATGAAAATTATAAATATAGAACCCTTCAGAAAGCATTAGAAGGTAAAATACCTGATAAATATTCAGAATTTATTCCAAAATCATATGATATTGTTGGACATATAGCTATTATTGAGTTTGATAAGTTTAATAATATAAATAACAAAATATTCAATGATTACAAACAGAAAACTGCTGAGGCAATATTAAGCGTAAATAAAAATGTTGAAATCGTTTATGAGAAAAAAAGTCAAATAAAAGGAAAATATCGATTAAGAGATTTAGAGGTCTTATATGGTGATGATATTTCTGAGACAATTCATAAAGAAAATGATTGCATTTTTAAAGTTGATGTTAAAAATACATACTTCTCTCCAAGATTAGTTTTCGAACGAAGAAGGATTGCTTCAACTGAGATACAAGAAGATGAGATAATTGTTGACATGTTTGCTGGTGTTGGAACTTTCTCTATTCAAATTGCTAAAAAAAGAAATGTCAAAATTTATGCCTTTGATATTAATCCTAATGCTTATCAATATCTGAAAGATAATGTCGAGTTAAATAACCTAAAAGGAAAAATTATCCCCAACAACATTGATGTTAAAGATCTCCTTGAACCAAAAAGCCAATTAGGTCAACTTCTATACAATAAAGCAAGTAGGATAATCATGAATTTACCCGAAGACTCAATCAAATATTTAGATATTGCTACCTTTTTAATGAAAGAAACTGGTGGGATCTTATATTTTTATCAATTCTCAGAAAAACCAAACCCTATAGAGAGATCTTTAAAGAATCTTGAGGAGCAGCTAACTCGATTTAATTGGGAAATTGAGTCTATTATTAATTCTAAAATTGTAAAGCATTATTCACCAAAATCTGAATTAGTTGTTGTTGATTTAAAAATAAAAGCATCAAAATAATAGCGGACCTAGCAGGATTCGAACCTGCGACTTTCGGATTAGAAGTCCGACGCCCTATCCAGGCTAGGCTATAGGTCCATTTTTTCTCTATTAAATGTCTTATACTTATAAAAATATCTTATATGATGTTTAAATTTTATGACCTTGAAAAATATGTAGGAATTTAAATAGAGGATTATAGACTATTTTTCATGTATTTTCATAAAATTATGTACATAAGATGCCCATCTTGTAGAATGTGTGTAGAAATAGATTCACAATATAATTATTGTCCTATCTGTGGTGGAGTTATTGAATCTTTTCAAAATAATGATGTAAAACAAAGGAATGGTTGAATTTTATAAAACTATGCCAGATAGACAAATTGTAATTTAAAATAAGATTTGAATGAATCTATACTCTTTATTTGTCAATAGCAAATTTTTATTGAAATATGCTAATTATCTTCTTCATTATAAAATAGATCTGGATAGATAGGCTCAAATTTCTGAGTAAATATCTTATGATTCAACCAAATTTTGTCCTCTTTATTCCACTTTAGATTCTTTAAAGGATTATATTGTTTTAGGAACTCAATATTTCCATAAACCGATTTAATTAACTCCTTACTGTCAACTAAATCATATAAAAATAAATGATGGGGGATTTCTAAATATTCAAATAATAAATTAAAGACTTCTAGAAATTTATAAAACATGCTAAACTTGGATTTTGGAAGATACAGTTTTATCATTAATCCATCCTCAAATTTTACTTCCTTATCAAATCCATAAATGTAAAATTCTCCTTCAATCTCATAAATAAAACCATAATTAAAGTAACTGAATATTTGTAATAAAATGTCTTTAGATTTGGATTTAATATTGGGAAGGATTATAAGTAGCTTATCTTGAAATCCTAAATTCTTTAGGGATAAATATGGAAATATTAATTTTTTGTTTAATAAGTTTTTAATTGAGTTTACAACTTTATAATTTCTTGTTCCTAAATGTGTTTTTATATTCAATGATTTGCGATTGTAGATTTGGGTCAATGCTTCATATTCCTCAGATTCTGGATCATAATAAGGAGAGGTTAATTGTTTTGAAATATTATATTCGCTCACTTTAGGAATTTGAGCATCATAACCCGGCTTAAAGAGAATATTTTCTAAGTGGCTTTTAAATTTATCAGCATCATATTCCCAACCATTTTCAGTAAGATTATAATCAAAATGTAATAAAATATAAATTTTTTTAACAGAGAATAATGAGTATTCTTGAATTATTTTCTTCGATTTCACTAACCAATGGAGATATTTATCGTTGGGGGTGTTATAAGGCATAATATATTTTATTAAAAACGGGATTGGATTATCAATTGATAAAGGAACTTTTATTTGCTGAAAAGTATTGAGAAATAGAAGTTTAAGATCTATTTTACTCACGTTAGTAGGGCATAAATACAAGAAAAATTGATCAAATCCGAATTGCTGAAAAGAAGGTATAAAATGGATAGATTTCACATATTTTTTAAAAAATGGCTCTTTGTTTATTTGTTTAAATTTATCTAAGTCAGTTAATGATTTATTAAGATTTACGTTAAGATCTCTTAACATATTTAAGTTTTTTATATTAAAGTCAATTCTTTCTTTTGATAATCTATTATTAATTGACTTTACTAAATTAGTCATCTTATTTTCCTTTAAGAATAGATTTGATTGGGTTTTATTAACTTCCACAGGAATAGCCTCTAAAGGATCTCCTAGAATTTTTTGTAAATAATTATCGTATTGCTTAAATAAGTCTTTAGTATAAAAAAACTGACCTTTCTCGAGATCATATAAATTTTTTAAAGAAAATACTTCAGTAAATCCACTATAAAAATTTCTTTTAGCAATAATTAGATTCTCTTTAAAATTATTAAATAATATAGAATAAAACTGATAAGCGTCATGATAGTGGAAGTTGGGGAAACGAATCTCAGCAAAAATTAGATCTTCATTAGAAATCATATCTATTGACTTGTAGAAGAGGAGTCTTGGGACATAACTTTTAATAGAATTCAGTATTCTCAAAGACTGTTCGTTGTTCCTTATTATAAAACCAAAAAACTCAGATTTCGCAAAAACGTATGGAATAGTATTAAGTAAATATGGTTTTACTATGGGCGGTTCATGGTTAAGGAATCGTGCGATTCTATCTTCGACCTCCTTACTAGTTATATCTCTTAATTTAACTGCTTCATAAATTTCTTTTAACTTTAACTCCTTTTTGTTATAAATTTCTTTGATTTTTTCGGGTTTCTCAATAATTCTTCTTAATGCTCTTAAATTGAAAATTTTAAGGTTAAAACAAATGTTCAGAAACTTATTGTATAAAATTAATTGATTTATTTTCTCTGAAAAGAGCTTTTTATTATTAAAATAGAGAGGTATAAACTCCTTAAATAGAAGTTTTTTTATCAATTTGTTCTGTAATAGTAAATTATCACCTAAAGAAGAAGATAGTCCATGCTTCTTGATACTTTCAGCAAATTCTATTGAATTTCTAATTTTAGGATTATTTCTATGATATTTTTCAATTAAACTTAAAATTAATAAAAGCTCATCTAAGAGATTTTTTAAATAAAATAAACCATAACTATAGGTGGGTTCCAAAAAATTAATAAAATTTTTACTAATCTCTGGATTTTCTAAAAAGGATATCGCAAATTCTTTAATATCATTAATAAGGTTTCTTTGATAAGTGATCTCTTCGATTATATCATTTTTTAAAGATTCTAAAGTGTTCTCTCTTCTTTCAAATCCAAATGAATTTGTAGAAAAGAAACGTATTTTATCAAATATTAAAAAATCTAACAAATCTAAATCTTCTTGATGAAAATTAAACCCATAATTTAAAAAGGTATTTATTTCAAATTTCTTTTCATATTGGTTGTGAAAGGGGTTAATAAGGGATTCATTATTATGGAATTCTCTCAAGAAATTTAAATTAATAAAATAATTGAAATAATAATTTTGAAATAAATATAATTTAGATAAATAACCTAAATTTTTCATCTTTTTTAATACACTTATAAAATCTAGTAAGTATTTTTTTGGGAATGCAAAATATCCTAAAATTTCTGGACCGAAACCTGAAGAGTAAGAAATTCTGGGCTCTAGTAAAAAGGGAAAGTCTTTTAAAATTTTATTTATCTTAGAAGTAGTTATTAAAGGATGAAATTTCATATAACAAAAACAAATAGATACATTAATCGCATTCCAGTGAACTTTATAACTTGGACTAAGCAATGAATTATTACTTATCAATTTCATGTTTGAGGTAAATTTCCTTAAACTTAGTTTAGTTCGTATCATATTTTTTTCTTTAAATTCTTTGAAATACTCTTTATAATCTAATAACGCGTTATAATATTTAACTTCATAAAAGATATCGATGAGAATCCTCAAAGTTTCGACCATTTCATTGTCATAAAGAATTTCTGAAATTTTTAACATAACTTCTTCTTGTAATAGCATAACTAAATCATCCAAATCTTTATTAATTACAGTTATATTACTCTTTATTAAATTAAAGAAGATCTGAATAATGTTTGCCGTTTCAGAGTATAATTTTTCATAAGTAGTCATAATAGTGCTAATATATTCATCATGGATAAAAAACTCTCGAATCATCAATTTCCAATCGTCAATCCCATTTAAATGGCGAAGATTTTTCTCTACAAAAGAATTTATAGTAACACTAGCCGATAAAGTTTTCTTAGGGAGAAATATATTGTAAGCTTCTCTTAATAGGATAAATGGCAAGAATTTAATATAATCTTGAGAAATATCTATGTATAAAAACTTATCTTGAATAGAACGAACTACTCCAATGTCAAATGGATTATTTTTTTTCTTTTTGGTTATTAATTTCTCTTTTGATATTTGTATTCTTACATTTTTGTGAATAGGTTCTATAGATATATAGTTAGCTAATGAATCTACATACATGTGAAATATTTTTTCAATATCTTCCAAACCTTTACCTACCGATAGATTTTCTAGAGCATCAAATTCATCTATAAATTCCATTATCTACTAAAGGAAAGACTATAACTTAAAATTTTTAACTCATTTGGTCATATCAAATGCCTTAATTTAAATTATATTATCAATTTATTTTGGTATTACTCAAAAATTGTAATATTTTCATTAGATTATTTAGATTTAATGGAATAAATAAATTATTATTTTGAAATTCTACCTTAATTTGGTTAATATATTTAATTAGGTTCTTATTTGGTTATCTATTTTTACTTTTTATTATCTGTCACTGGGAGTCTTTGAATATTAGAGGTTTAAATATTTGAGATATAATAAGATATTGAATCATAATTAACTGGTTCATTACATACAATTCAGGATGTAATAAGATGAATAACAATAAAATGATAATCGATTTATTTACTATTCCTCATGGCGGTGATGGATGTCCAAGAGTAAGAGCCCCTCATGGCGGTGACGGATGTCCATATTAAGTAAATCATTATCAGATTAAATTACTATATTTCTTCTTTTTATTCCTTTTTTACTGATTTCTCGTGTCCTAAAACCGTTTTATATTTATTTTTTAACTATTATTTTGAAAAATTGAAATCAATTTTAAAATTTTTTAGGTTTTTAGGAGTTTAAATTGAAATTAGAAATTTGTTTGACTTATAAAAATTTTATAGAAATAAATAAACATGTAATAAGAATATGACAATAATTAATAAGTCTTATTTTAAACAGGATGGAACACATATTTTTTATCCAAAGTTTAATGGTTTTAGAAATTCTGAAAAAGTGAATGGTTATAAAGCCGTTTCATTTCAGGAAACCATTCAGAATATAACAAAATCATTAAAATTTTTCTTAAAAAGAAATAAATTTGTTGAGCATTCTTCTTATACAAGTTCAATTGAAGATATATGGATCACTAGTACAAATCTCAGTCATGCTTTAGAGGTGGGTAATGATTTTATTCTATATAATTCCTTTGGGAAAGGTACGACTTTAGAGGCTAGTGTCGCTAGTGGATATGCTGAATTAATAGAAAGACTTCAAATAGGGTGGTGGTTTTCACGAAACCTATTAAAACCAAAGATTTGCCCTATATTTAATACAGAGATATCCAAGAAAGATAAAGAATTAAATGAGAGAATTTTTAAAAAAACACGAAAAAACAATCCATACTTACCTAATTGGGATGGATACAATAAGATGTATCTCCCATTTAAGAATGTTTATACAAATGAAGAAGTTTTTCTTGATACTATTTTCTTATCTTCAACTAAAGGATGTGCCTCAGGAAATTCATACGAAGAAGCTTTTGTGCAAGCTTTATGTGAGATTTTCGAAACTTATACTATATTAAAAGTAATTTCTAATAATATAAAATGCCCTACAATACCATCAGAATATATTTCAAATAATAATAAAGAAATTATACAGAAATTTAATAAAGAGAATATTGATATTATTGTAAAAGATTTGAGCTTAAACAAAGGAATCCCTGTAGTCGGTGTAGTTTTTCACCATAAACAGATCGATAAACTGGAATTTCATATATCAGCAGCTACTTCCATTAATTTCGCAATTGAGCGATGTTTTACCGAAAAATTACAAGTCTTTCCATTTCATAAGATTAGATTAAGATATACTAAACGCTATTTATTACGTATTTCAAAATTGTATAAAGTTTTTCCCGAATTAAACAACTATTTCCCATTAGAATATTTTTTCAAATATAGGTTTGAAGTCCAGCAAATGTATCCTTCAAAAAAATTAGAATTTCTAATTGTAAATTTTGGAAGTTTTAAGAAATGGGATTATAGTGATGAAAATTTTCTTGTTGAACTAAAAAATCTTACAGAATTTTGTAGAAAAAATGGTTGGTACATTTTTATGAGAGACTATAATTGGCTTGGTTTTCCTACAATAAGATTATTTGTTCCAGAACTCGAATGTTGCATACTTGATCATCTCTTATACATGCCAGATCAAGTATTTAAGCTAAAAAAAATGCTCATAACAAATATAAGAGAGATCCAATCAATTGATTTAGGAATATTATCTAGATCTGAATCGTTGATTTATGTAGTGATAAAAAATTATAATCTTTCAACATTTCTAGGAATTGATACACTTTCTCTAAGACGAATATCTACATGGGAGTTTTTTTCTTTGCTCTGTTTAGCTTACGGCAATTCTGATCTCTTTAAAAAATTTTGGAAATTAAGGAAATCCAATGAGATCCTAATTACGTTTAAAAATGAACCATTTAAAGATTTTTCAAAAAAACTCTTGACAAGACTAGAAAAATTGATTCCAAATTGTCATCAAGAATGTAATAATTGCAGGCATGTGCGAACATGTAGATATGGTTTACTTGAATCTATCGAGAAAAAAATTACATCTAAATATCCGGAACTTTTCAAGGTTATTAAAAATCACTATGATCATAAGATTCAAGATTTCTTTTGTTGAAATTATAATTATCATGCAAATATTTCTTTTTATTTTTTTAAAGTTTTACAAAAATTAAAGGAAGGATTGAGACATTCAACATTATAGCACCAATGATAAAAAGATATTCAGTAATTATAAAACTGGAAAGTAAAGTTCCTAATGGAATAAAAATGAAGCATGCTAGATGTCTGAAGGATGCTATAAGGTGAAAATAGACTGATTTATCTCCTTGTTTAAACTTCATAATATAGACTGTGATGTTAAAGTTGGCAATTGTCCCTAAAGAGCATCCTAAAAAATATAATATAGTAAAATATGTAAAAGGGACAATTATATACATCAAATAAATAATTCCGATTATTGGGATTAGAATGAATATAATAATTTTAGGTTTTGCTTTTTTAACAAGAAATCCACCAATTGCACTACTCACTATACTTATGAGAAAATAAAAGCTTAAAAAGAGATTAAAGATATTAAAGTTATTGAGTCCAAATTTATTTATTAGAAAAGGAAAAAAGGGATATGCGAAAATTACATCGCTAAATGCAAAAAAGATAAAAATGCAGAGTAAAATGAATGTTAATTTAGAATTATGATTAGAATTTAGACTAATTTCTTCAGAAATTTCAATTTTTTCGGGTTTTTCGATGACTTGAGGATTCAATTGACTTCTCTCAATAATAAATGGCAAAATACTTAATAAAGGTATTAATAAAAGAAAGCTACAGTAAATCATAGTTTCCCAAGAATTTATTGAATGAATATCATTGATTAGAAGAAAGAATAAGAAGAAAGGAAAAAAATTTCCTAAAGCTTCGCCTAAAAACACAAAAAAAAGATTTCTTTTTTTCATTTCGTTAGTTGGTGAAATATCAATAACTAACGATTTTGAACAGACATCTAGCATCATACTTGAAATATAAATCAAACATAAAAGGACTCCAAACATTAAAATATTATTGAAGTTAAACCCAATAAGAATGTAGAATAACGCTAATAAATATCCAGAAAGAATAATATAATATTTCCGTTGATAACCCTTAATTCTGAACTTATCTGTTATTGTAGCTAAAACAGGACGTAATAATAATATGGAATAAGCAAGAAACTGCATTAATGCAAGAATAATTCTATTAATATCTAATACATCAAAAAAAAGAATTGGAAGATATTTATTAAGAAAAACAAATATGGATGAATAGGTTAAATATATAAATATAAATGAAGCATAATTTACATTAAAATATGATTTTGATCCGTTTCTTTTTAATTTAAACATAATATAACTTAAACTTTATTACTAATTATTTAAAGAAAAAGTAATTTAGAAAAAAATTAGTTTAATACTTAGATTCCCGGTAAAAATCTAGAAAGATAACAAGGAAAATAACCAAATCTATTGATTCAGCAAAAATCAAGAAAGTATCAGATTCCCCGATAATAAATTGTGCTATAGGACGGACTATTTGAGAAATTAAATAAGCTCCAAATCCTATTGTCAAGATTAACGTGTTGACTTGAGAGAGGTTTTTGTTTTTATAAGCAAATCGAAAGAACCAGAATATTGTAATTAATGAAGGAATGATTATAACAGGGTAATATATGGTTAAGGTTCGAACGCTTGGTGCTAATATTCCGGCTATGAACTCAATAAATAAAATGCTGAAAATCAATCGATAGTTAATCTTATTGTGCATTTCCTCGTTGGCAAGTCTGTTTAATCTTGATTGCAATGAAAAGGAAAATAGAATCATTTCAGTACTAAGATATATCATTGGTAAGAAGTCAAAGATCATAATGAAGTATCAAGTCTTAAGGGCTTTTAAAACAAGAGTCTCATCCAATTGAAAATAAATGAAGTCGGCAAATAAATCTAAAGCCTTTCCGAATACAAGAAATAAGAAGAAAATCCCGAATAAAAAAGGTAAATCCGAAAAATATTATTGTTCTTGCTGAAACCATTTATAAAAGGTATATATGACCATTCCAGATAAAATAATTATTCTACTCGAAATGATCAATACTACGCCTAAAGCGCCCTCATGGGTAAGATATTACTGAACTATTGCATTCCAATTAAATATATACAATAAGATAACTGAAATAATACCAATTATAACAGATATAGAGATTACCGTGAGATAAAATGTCTTTTTATTTGATGGTCTCATTAAGTTTTTTTTATAAATACCTTTTTAAATTAAACCAAAAAATTGAAAGCCCTAAAATATAATAGCTTAAAGTGTGTATGTTATTATTAATAAACAATAGAAGAAAAATGCCTAAATTTTTAAATTATTCTATAGTTGGTCTTGAGGATTACACAATTAGTTTTGAAAGTTATTGTTCTCTATGTGATATTCAGAAATTTTGCAAATGGGGAAAGGAGGAGCCGTTTTCTATTAAAATCAGTTGTAGTGATTTAAATCGAGCAAAAGAAAAGGTTAAGTTTGACCAACTTCAAAGATTACAAAAGACTGAAGATGTTTCGGTTCCTTACGAAGAATTAATTAAAAAAGTAAAAATTAATTTACAAAATATTATTTCTCAAATATGGCAAGGAAAAATTAAAGCCCATAAAGAAGAAATCAGATGCTTAGATTCTCATAAGATCGATCCTATGTTGGTAACTCAGCAAGGGCAAGATTGGTGGCAAGATTTTAACGCGACAATGAAAATTGTCAATAATGAATGTGAAAAGATAACTTAATTGTAAGTGTACTTATCTTTGATGCTGGTTTTTGTCTCATTTTTATAAGTATTTTAAATTAGATTATGTGTAGACTTTAAATATTCACAATAGAATAATAAAATAGATTGAATTTTATACTAAATTTCATGAATAACGATTTCATAGAAGATTTGCTTTCAGGTATTATATTATCTGAGTTAGAACGGTCGTATTTTGGGTTTTTTCAAGCTATTTTTCCATTCATGAAATATACATTTGTTTTTATAATATTCTTTATTGGATTATTAACATTGACAAGATTAAGAGGGGTTTATCTTCAGCAAAGGAGTAAAGGTAAAATGAAGGAAGAAGATCAGCTCGGAAAAGTACGATTGATATTAGGAACACTTTATTTATCTTTTGGTTTTGGAATCCTATTCAATTATCTAATTTATTTTTTGATTTGGATATTGTCTCCATTACCAAACGGTTTAATTTTCTTCTTAATAGATATCTTAGGTCGTTACATTCCGGAACTTATGTTTGAAAGATTATTGTTATACATGCATCCTATTATAGCACTTGCTTCATTTTTAGGTATAATATATTTCTTCTTGAGTCTTTATTATTTAATTAATAACAATCGTGTGATAAGTAATCCACATGGTATAATTCGACTCTTGATGACATCAATCGTTATGATAATATTTTTGGGATTTTCAACTAGTTTTCCTTATTTAGTATAGGTAGTTATTATGAAAAAATAGATCATTTTTTAAAACCATCATAGACATGCTCTAATGTAATTACGTACTAGCGAAATATTTATATATTATATTTATATTTATATTATTTGCATCAAAGAATATATTAGCATTTCAGTCACGCAATATAGTCAGTTTTTATAATACAATTTTATTCGCTACACGGGATAATTTCTACTAAAAAATCTTCAATTAATAGGTTTTAATAATAGTAATTATTTTAAAAATTATATAGGGTTGTTATTATGGAAGTTGAATCAGATTTAAGTAATTTTTCAAATTTATGTCCTGAATGTGAAGGTAAGATTATTTTACTTCACGAGAAAGGAGAAACTGTATGTGTACAATGCGGTTTAGTCATCAGTGAACGAATAGTCGATATAGCCCATAGTGGAAAAAGAGCCTTTACCAAGCAGGAAAAGGAATCTAGAGAAAGAACAGGATCTCCGATTTCAATTTTATTACCAGATATGGGTCTAAGTACAATTATAGATAAAGCAAATATTAAAAGCCCTGATTTGAAAAGAGCTGCTAAATGGAATTCCCGGATGACATGGGATAAGAGGAATATGTTAATTGCTACTACCGAATTAAAAAGAATAGGTAGTAATCTAAACTTGCCTAATCATGTTAAAAAAGCAGCAATACGATTATATATAGAGGCTTTCAAAAAGAAATTACTACGCGGGAGATCGATTAATGGGATGGTCGCAGCGTGTTTATATTTCGCTTGCAGAGAGAGAAAAATCCCACGAACTTTGCAAGAGATTTTAGATGAGACGTCTATTAGTGCAAAAAATGTGAGAAGATGTTATAGAACTTTGATTAGAGAATTAAATTTAAAAGCACCCTCAACAGATCCCATCTCTCTTATTCCAAGGTTTATTGCTGAATTGGAGTTAGATGTAGATGCAGAAAATGCAACTATAAAGATTTTACACAATTTTACTTCAAAATATTCTACAAGTGGTAAAGATCCAAAAGGCCTATGTGCTGGAGCATTATATCTAGTTTGTAAAAAGAAAGATAAAAAGGTTTCGCAGAAAGATATTGCAAATTTAGTGGGAGTAACTGAAGTTACACTTCGTTCAAGATATAAAGAACTTGTAAAAATGCTTAATATTATGGTATAAATAAATGTATAAAGATTTTTTTTTATTCTTCTTTTCTTAACATTATTTTGATAAAATCTGGCAGGGTTAATAAATATCCTTGGGCATTTGGTAGTTGATTTTTGATTTTAATGAATAGTTGAGAATAATTTTCAGCTTTTTCTTTCTGTTTAAGTACATCATTACGTGTTTGTTCTCTTATGGGTTCAACGGGAATTCCCCTCATGACAGCTCGGGCAGGGATGGTTAATCCTGGTGGAACCTGACTTTGGTTTAAAATTATTACTCCTTCACCAATTGATGCTTCTTCATAAATTAATGAGCCCTCTTTTATTTGAATGTAATCTTCTAGAAAACATCCTAAAAGTGTAACTGCTGTTTCTATAATACAATATCTACCAATATTTATTGAGCTCTTTTGTGATCGTGTAAACAAGATAACTCCATCAAATATAGTTGTATACTCTCCTATATTGATTGGTGAATTTTCAGCGCGAATAATTGATCCGGGCCAAATTATTACATTATCGTTGACACGAACATCTCCAATTAAAGTCGCCATAGGTGAAACATAACTATTTGGGCTTATATCGGGTTTCTTACCATTATATTCCATTATAGGCATAAGATTCTCACTTACAATGTTTATGATAAATAATTAAAATTATTACTTTTTAAATTCAACTTATCTCTTAAAAAATTTAAACTTTTATCAACCATCTTACATATAAGTATTAAATGGGTTTTTAGATTTAAATAATATAAATTCAACTTCAGGAAACTCTAGACTCAAAATGTTACACAATTTTTTCATTGCTAATATTTCATTCTTATAATGAGGTGTTTCTATTAAATTGAGTCCCATATCTCTAGCAAAAACAGCGTCAAAATAGTCAATCTTTCCCGATATATAACAATCACATCCTAAATTCATAGCTTTCTTTATGCAGTTTGCATCCGAAACCTGCCCACCAACAATACATATCTTATTGATTGATTTTTTGAGATTTCCAACGAATGAAACGTACTTTAAGTTCAAATTTGTTTTTATCCGTTGTACTAAATTTTCTAACGTAAATGGGTCTTTGTTATTTAAATAATGTAATGGTGAACAGATCCTTCCAATAGGGATTTTTATTCCTTCTTTATTCTTAATTTCAAATGCGTTTTCTAATTTTAAATAAAGAGCATTTACGAGTGTATCTGAAACTCCTCCTTCTGCTGCAATAAATGAGGAATTTAATACAAATATTGAAATTGGGAACTTAGAAAGTAATACTAATTTATTTATTAGATTTTGCCTAAATTTTAATATTGGTTTGTTAATTAGACTGTGATTAGATATTATTAAATTAACTTTATGTTTTAATGCACAATGTATCGCTTGTAAACTTAGATCTATTGTTAGCATTACCTTCTTTATCATTTTATTATTTAAACTCTTATCATAATGCAAGCCATATATCTCTGAATTGAATCTAAATGCTTTAGGTGAAAATTTATTTGTTAAAATCTCTTTTATTTCTTGAAGCGACATTTCAATCACTCTTTAAAAGCATTAATATGGAAAATTTGGATATTTTAATATGATAAAACTGAGTAAAGGTTTTTTAATTTTAAATTAAAATATATATATTAAATCGAAAATATCTTAAAACTAAAAAGAGTCTAATAGATATGAAACGAAAAGATTGTATATTTTGTAAAATAACTAATAAAGAAATTCCTTCAAAAATTTTATTTGAAAATGAATTAGTTTTAGCTTTTTTAGATATTTCTCCTATTTCTAAGGGACACACTATTGTAATCCCAAAAAATCATTATTCAAATTTAGAAGACATACCGAATTATGAGCTTACTGAGGTCTATAAGGAAGTAAAGAATTTAGCAACAAAGATTCATAAAAATTTAAAAATTGATGGGTATAATGTACTTCAAAATAATTTTGCTGCTGCAGGGCAAGTTATTAAACATTTTCATATTCACATAATCCCAAGAAATTATGATGATGAAAAATTTCGAATTAAAATACCTAGAATTCAAGCACCCGAAGATGAGCTTAATGAAGTCTATAAAATTCTAAAATTCTAAGAATATATTTTCAAATAAGAGTCCAATTAGAATTAGTTTAGTTTAAAAGAGTAATTAAAAATAGATGTAATAATGAAGCTTAAAAATTTTTTCAAAAAATTTAGGTCTAAAGCTAAAGAGTTCTTTTCTGATGAATATGGAGGGAATCTTATTGAATATGCGTTATTAGTTGGTTTTGCATTATTCATTTTTTTCATTATCATTGGTGTTGTTACTTCAATGTTAGATTGGACTTTAGGGTTGTCAAATGATTTTTTTGATTTATTTCGGTGATATTTTAAATAATCGTTTAAAAAAAGTTATTAAATTTACTTAGTTTTAATTATCTTATTCTCAATCACCATAAAATCATATTTTTCACCCCAGTCATCTAGATGTTCTATTACAAACTCAGAATCTAATTTTAAGTGATCAATAAATACTTCGAAAGGTATTTTATCTGCCCTTCTTAAATAATTCTGTATTCTTTGATCAAGATCAGATTTCTCAGGGGGTTTATCTTTTCTTTTTCTTGCTCTTAACTTCTTTAAAAGAGGATCATTTTTACTATCATTAAAAAAATATTCCACTATATTACTGATCACTTGTGCTTTTGTTGCTCCAAAAACATCTACTAATTCTTCAATTAATTTCATATAACTTTTATTAATTGTAACAGTTGTTCTTGCAGTTTCAGTCATCTTTTAATGAATAATAATTAGTTTTACAATATGAAAGAAAAAATTTTCATTTTTAAATCTTATGCTAATTGATGATAATAATACATAAATAAGCATCATTTATATATCATTTGCAATTATCTAGATCATAAGAATAAATTTTTTCACTTTAAAATTTAAAAAGTCGTTAAATTGTCGTATTTCTTTCTATTTTAAAGATGTGGAGGAATAAATCATGGCAAATAAAACATCATTAGAAAATTATCCTGAACCAAGAGCATATCTATCACCCATTCAGTTTAATTTAATAAAAACTTTAAAAGACGTGGGGCCATTAACAAGGCGAGATTTAGTAAAGCAACTAGTAACTCCAAGAACTACTATATATGACAATCTTGTAAAGCTTCAGAAAAAGAAATTAATTGAAAGATTTTCTCGCAATGATGGAAATAGAGGACGACCACGTGTTTTTTGGAAATTTAAAGATTAACTAATTTATTTTTCTTTATATTTTATATCTGATTCAACCCTATTTATTAATAATGTGTTAATTTCAATATAGGGACCAAAATTTCCACTGCAAACTTATTTTAATATAGAAGAAATTGAAAAATACTTTTAAATTTTAATATAGGACCCAGTTTATAATTCGTAAAAAATATTTAAATAATATTATTAAAATAGAAATAAATTAGATTATTGGTTTTAATTTGTTTATTTTCCAATCGAAATTAAGGAGTATAAAAATATATTTAATAAAAGAAATAGATTTTTTTCCAAATCAAGGAGTATTTTATTTAGGGATGTAATAAAACTCATTTATGCGTTTTTGATATAAGTCTTTATTACTTCCTAATTTATTTACACGAGGTCTTTTCGTAATGCTATCTCTCCTAAATGTTATTCCCATAATTTTTAAAAATGTATTAAATCCATCCCTCAAATTTTGAGGAGGTAAAGCCTTACCTTCTAAACCAGGAGTCCCTTCAAATACTAATATGGAATCAGCAATGAAATCTTGTGTTATTATATCATGTTCTACAACAAAACCAGATTTTTTTAATTCTTCAATAGATTTACGAAGTAATTGAGCAACCTGTAGTCTCATTTCAACGTCTAAAAACGCTGAAGGTTCATCTAATAAATAAATATCTGCTTCTGTAGAAAGACATTTAGCAATTGCTGCTCGCTGTAATTCTCCTCCACTTAATTCAGAAAAACTTCTCTCTCTTATATTCTCCAAATTTAAATTATTTATCAGTCTTTTCTTATAGGATTGACTCAAATGGGGAGCTAATCTAATTTGTGCTATAAGGTCTGATACTGATCCTTCCTCTTCAATTTTAATATATTGTGGTTTTATTATTACCTTCAATTTTTTAGTATTTTCTTCATTGTTTTCTTCTATATTCTCATCCAAATCTTTAATTTCAGTAGTAATAGTCTTTGCGATTGAGTTTATAAATGTAGTTTTACCAATACCATTTGGTCCTAATATTCCAATAATCTCACCAGCATGAATTTCACTCCCAGAAGCGGTTAGATGAAAGTTTCCTAATGAAGTTTCAATATCATCATAAGAAAAAATTACATCTCCAGAATCAAATAAAGATTCTTGAGGTGGACGTTCATGAAATAAGATAGCTTCCTCTCTGAACCTCATGTTTTCATCCTTGATATATCCATTCAAATAGATATTTATACCTACTCGAACACCTTGAGGATGTGATACTATTCCATAAACACCAGGGATTCCGTATAAAATTGAAACATAATCACTTAAGTAATCTAAAATAGCTAAATCATGTTCGACAACAATTATAGTCTTATTTTTATCTGATAATGTACGGATTAATTTAGCCATATTGATTCTTTCACTAACATCTAAATATGAGCTCGGTTCATCAAATAAATATATATCTCCGTCTTTAAGATAGGCTGCTGCAATGGCCACTCTTTGTAATTCTCCTCCTGAAAGTACTGAAATTTCTCTATCTAAGAATTCTGTAAGATTTAATTCCTTAGAAATTTGATCTAGTTGTTCTCCCATATCATTTTTATTCAAAAGATCAAATACTTTTCCCGATACAAATTTAGGGATCACTGTAATATTTTGAGGTTTGTGGACAATCTTAGCTTTGTCTTCTTTTAATTCAATGAAATATTGATGTAGTTCAGAACCTTTAAAATGTTCAATTATTTCCTTCCATTCGGGAGTTTCTTCTCCAAACCGACCAAAATTTATAATCAATTCATTCGAAAGTAATTTCAATAATGTACTTTTACCAATTCCATTTTGTCCTATGAGTCCAAGCACTTTTCCTTTTTTAGGGATTGCCATTCGAAATAAGGAAAATTGATCTTGTCCATATCGATATGAAATTTGATTTTCTAGAGGATCGGGTAAATTTACAATATGTATTGCATTAAAAGGACATTTTTTAATGCAAATACCTTCTCCAGAACATAAACTTTCTGTTATTATAACGCTTTTTGCATCAGGGCTTAAAACTATCGTTTTATCTCCAGTCCTTACTCTGGGGCAATATTTGATACAAGGTTTTTCCCCAAAAGGACTGCATTTATCTGGTTTACAAAAATCCTTATTTAAAACAGCAATCCTCATTAATTAACTCACTACCATTTAAAAGCAAAAATGATAAATATAATTTGCTTACGTTAAATATACAATTTTTATAATAGAAAAATTTTTGTAATACAAAACACTACCTCATTGAAGCAAAAGCTCTAAAGTGATTAAAAATTGAATGAAGATTTTCCAGTTCATTGGGTAGAAGAAATTGTTGAAAAAATCTACTCACGAAAACCTGAAGAAATAACACTCTCTACCGGTAAAACACCATCAGGTCATATTCATTTAGGAATATTACGAGAAATAATAATTTGTGATACTTTAAGAAGAATCTTTGAAAAAGATGGTAAAGTAGTTAATAATTTATTATTCTTCGACAGTTTAGACGCGGCTAAACGATTTCCGTTATATATCTCAAAAAATTTTCAAAATAAACACATTGGGAAACCATTTTCTATGATTCCATGTCCATATAGTGATTGTAGTTGTGAGAGTTATGCTCATCACTTTGGTAATGAATTAGTTAATATATTTCCTAGTTTTGGAATTAAAACAAAAATTGTATGGTCTCATGAGTTATACAAAACAAAAAAAATGCAAGAAAAAATTAAAATTGCCTTAGAGAATACAGAAAAAATTAAAGAAATATTAAAGAAATATATAATTCCCACCCTAAAAGAAGAAGATAAAGAAGATTTTATTGAAATGCAGAAAAATTGGATGCCCGTAATGGTGATATGTGAAAATTGTAATAGAATTCAACACCGAGATAGTGAAGGATCTATTAACCCGAATAGAGTGAAAGAATTTTTTAAAGAGAAAGAAACAATCTCATATGTATGTGAGGCGTGTGGGTATGATGGAATTCTATCTATTTGGAGTGGGAGACTGAAATTAAATTGGCGTGTAGATTGGCCTGCAAAATGGGCTATATATAATACTACTTGTGAGCCCGCGGGTAAAGATCATAGTGTTAAAGGAGGTGCTTATGATACGGGAATTGAATTATGTCAAGAATTATATGCTTATGAAGGACCGGTTAAAGTTCCTTATGAATGGTTAAGATTAGGAGATCAAGATATGGGAACTTCTAAAGGGCATGTTTTTACTCCAACGAAATACCTAGATATGGCAGATCCAACGATTTATAGGACAATTATTTTAAAAACTATTCCAACAAAACATATTACATTTAGGATTGAAGAACTACCCCAATATTATGATTATTATGAAAGAATGGAAAATATTTATTATGGTTTAGAAACAACTGAAGATTCCGAAGATAGAAGGTTTTTCAATTATATTTTTCCCTTAACTCAAGTATCCGATGTTCCACACACGAAAACAAAAAGAATACCTTTGAAAATTTTGACATTTTTCACTCAAATTCAGAATATTTTAAGTTTGGATAAACTCTATGAAAAAGCAAAATCCTATATGGAAAAGCAAAATTTTGAAAAAGTAATGACAAAACAGGAATTCGAGGCACTTCTTTCCCGTACTAAAAATTGGATTGAAGAAGTAAAAAACATACTAGAAACAGAAAAAGATCCTAAAATAAAGAAAGAAATTGAGAAAAAAATAGAGATTTTCACAATACCTAATGAAATTAATAAAAATATTATAAAAAAAATGGAAAAAAACCAAATTAAAGGAATACAACTATTAAAAGAATATTTAAATAAAACTGAAGCTTTAGATGCTGATTCTATTCAAAATAGGATTTTTTCTTTGGCTAAAAATGAATTAAATTACCCACCGAGAAAATTATTTGAAGCACTCTATCAAATTATCTTAGGTAAAAAAAGCGGTCCACGATTGGGTCCTTTTTTATCCTTATTAGATAAAAATTGGCTGATAGAGAGATTAAATATCTAATTTTAGAAATTCTGTAGTTTAGAAATAGTGGATTATTAATTATGAATCTTTATTTTTCCTCCTGAAGAATTTTCTTTTTTTCTTTTCTTTTAAGGTTTCATAGCAATCTTGGCAATAAGAAAACGCCTCAGCTATCATTTCTCCGCACTTTTTACAATGTTTATGGGGGTCTATATAAGTTTCAGTTTTTTTTTTATATCTCTCGAATTTGCTCAATTTAAATCTTCTATTTCTTTTAGTAATATAATTACTTATGGATTATAACTTTTTCACTCCATCTTTATCAATTTTAATTCGGAAAAATTGAGCCTTTTTCAAATTATTTGTTATTTCTAATGGATATGAAGGAAATTTTGAAGAAAATTTATCTTTATTTATAATTATCTCATTTAATCTGTCTTTCCAATAATTTAAGATGGTTTCTAATTTATTTGGGTTAACCAATGCAAAAACAGAGCCTCCACCCCCAGCACCAGTTAATTTAGCAGCATATACCTCGGGATGTTCTTCTATTATTTCGATTAAAATATTATTTACTAGTCCAATCCCATATTCAAAACCCGCGTCTTTCATTATCCTGTTCATAATTATAGTGTTTTGCTTAAAATATCTTCCTAGCTCCTTCCAGTTACGACACATTATAGCAAATCTAGACTTCCAAGCTATTTTTCCTAATTCTCTATAGCTTTTTATAATCTCAGGATTGTTTTCTAAATAGATTTTCCTTAACGTTCTATGGATATCCCCACTTTCATGAAGTACTCCCGAATAACAAACAATTATAGGAATATCATTTAAATTGTATACTTTATCGATTCTATCATAGATTGCTAAAGGTTCTTTTGAAATTTCTTTGTGGGAAAGCTTACCATAATAGGAACAAAAACTCAATCCCCCCCTGCTTATTACATATCGGTCTCCATAACCCGATGTAATTCTTAAATCTTCATCCTCAATCTTAGTCGCCATTTCTGCTATTATATCTTTATTTATTGGAAATTCATTTTTCTTCACATATTTTAAGTTATTAAAAATATTGAAATAATTTGCAAATCCATAAAGAATGGCAATTATTATAGCAGCGCTACCACCTAAACCACTTTGTAAAGGAATTGTTGAGATTAACCCAATTTCGAAGTTAGTTTTTTTAAACATTTCTTCAAAATAAGAACTCATTCTAAAGAATTTAGCGATACTAGCATAAATTAACTTGTCTTGCCCCTCAATTTTTCGCATGATTTCATCTTTACTCTTTAAAAGTTTTTCATCTCTAATTAGTTCGAAAGAATATTTTTTACATTCAATTTTTAAATTATATATTTTTAATTTACTCTCATGGGCAATATTTTTAATATAAAAGAATACTGAAAGTGGATTCTTTTCCCCATTGATCGCTACTGACGGCATCCAAAAATCTCCTTCAACAGCATCTAAGGGATTTATTAAATTTATTCTTGATGGTGCTTGAATTATAATATCTGGATTTAAATTTAACAAGAGCTCCTTAATAGAATTTAACAATTCTACCACCAAAATTAGAAATTTATTTAATATAACATGGAAGTGATTTTTAAGTTTTGTTTTAACATTAACGTTTTAATTGATTGTAATTAGATTAAAGTTAAGAATATCTATTTAGGTATTTTAATGTACAAATATTAAATTTCTCAAAAATATTATTATTTCAAAAAATTATTACAATAGGTTGAAATTATGAATTTCTGATACTTAAAATGATTAATAAAAAGTATCAGTTTTTATAATTCTTATCAAAATTATTAATGATATGGTTAAAAAGGGAAAGTATAAACTATTCAACTATTTGATTGAAAATCACCTTATTTACTATAAGAATATAAAAAAAAATGATAAAATCGTTGCGTTCGCTATACTTGTTTATAAAAATTCTAAATCAATTTTATCCGTTTTAAATGAATTTCTAAGAAAAAGACTAATTCAATATTACGCCATCCAAATAGATACTCATGAAAATTGTGAAAAATTATTATTTTTAAACTTTGAAGATTCCAAAAGAGAAAGAATAGTCAAATCCTTTAATTTTATCCAACAAAACATATTTGAAACTCATAATTCTGCTAAATTTTTAAAAGAAAAAGATTTAGAAACTCAATTTTTATCTAATATATCTCAAGAAATAAATTCTAATTCTTTTATCACCAAATTATCTGAATCAATAAAAATTTCAAATGACAATAATTCAAAGGTTTTTAGTTTTTTTCTCATTAATTTAGATTTTATTAAAAAAAAAAAATCATTCATATTAGACTTCTTAAATCTAATAAAGAATTTAGGGAGTAAAGGAGTTTTAATAATTAATTTTAAAACAGATAATAATGATGATATTAAAATATCCTTTTACTTTGTCGAAGAATGTGAAAATATTGATAATATAATTAATCTTGAGAATAGTATTAATGACTTTTTTCAAAGTAACTTAATTAAGAAACAAGATATTAAAATTAGGACAATTTTTAATTATCTTTGGAGATTAGAAATAAAAGACACCTTTTATTTTTTAAATGATTTTTTAGATCTATTTTTTCCTAAAACTTATTCTATGCCACTGTCTTTATCAGAAATCAATAAAAAATTTGAACAAAAACTATTAAATAATCAAATTGAATATGTAAGACTGGGTGATAACCTAATGTTTATTGAACACAGTTATTTGTTAATTATATTAGAAAATATAGATTCTAAATATATTCTAAGAATCCTTAAAAAATATTATCCAAAATATATTATTTATATTCTAATATTAAATGAATTGGGATATAAAAAACTAATAGAAGCTAAATCAATAAAATTAATGGAAAATATTAAAATAATCAATCCAAATGACATACAAAAATTTAATTGTCAAGAATTTAAAAGTAATTATTATCTAAAAAATACCTAAATCAATTGCAATATCTTGGGCGGAATATTCGGGGTGCAGCTTTATAAAAGCTTTTTTCTCTCCTTTTGGAGTAATCATAGTATTAACTTTTTTTACTTTTACATTATGTAATTTTTCAATAGCTCTTTTGATTTGATTTTTATTTGCTTGTCTATTTACTATAAATACCAGTTTATTCTCCTTTTCGATTAAATCAAAAGTTTTTTCAGTAATTAACGGTTTTTTAATAATTTTATAGAATTCTTCCATCTAAATTAGCACCTCATAATTATTTAATTCATTGAAAGCAGATTGAGTCCAAAGAATCAATCTACCAGATGTGCCACCGGGTGTTAATGTTTTAATTGATAAATTTTCCACTCTAATAACACTTGTTCCAGGAATATTTCTTGAGGATTTAATAATTCCATAATCCTCTTTAATTACGATTAAAATTCCCTTCTTTTTTTTATACTTTCGACCTCTTGATTTTCCTTTTCCTGCTCTAATCTTTCTGCTTTTCTTAATTTTAATTAAATCCTCTTTTAATCCCAAATTACATAATATTGAATAAATTTTTGTAGTTTTTTTTATTGTTTGGATTTTATCATCGACAACTAAAGGGATTTCAGGTACATTTTCAACAATAAATCCCCCCTTTTGAACCCAAGCTTTTTCACCAGATGCAGAAATTGCAGAAATTATTGATTGTTTATTGATCTGTTTGTTAATTTTTTTCTTAATCTTTTTTTCTGTTTTTATTGGATGTGTTCTTCGCCCCCCCTTAGCAAAAGGGACTCGTCCCACCTGCCTCGCTGTAATAAACCCACTACCTTTTATTCTGGGAGCTCTAGACATCCCGTGTCCTGTCCCCCAACCTTCGGCAGTATTTCTTAACCCAGCTCTCTTATCTCTTCCTTGAACCTGTTTATTTTTACTTTGAGCGGATGCACTTACCATCTGAATAAGATCAATTCTTGGTTTTACATCAAATATTTTTGGTTTATCAATAAGCCCTTTTTTCTTGCCATCCAAATTATAAACATTGACTTTATCCACAATATCACCAAATTGTATTAAATTATCTTCTTTGTTGACTCTCTCGGCTAATAAATGTAATTTCAGGAGTATTAACAACAAAAGATCTTAATGGTCTGATAGTTTTTCTTAATCTAATTAATCTTTTTTTAGATCCAGGAATAGACCCTAAAATCAATATGTAATCTCCTCGAATTTTCCCATATCTTATAAAACCCCCTTTTGGGTTAATTTCTTCTTCATTTTCGCCAATTACCATAATCCTTTTATGATATTCTGTTCTTTGGTGAAATCCTAATTGTCCAGCACGTGGAACTGTATAGAGAACTCTAGCGGGATGCCACGGACCAATACATGCAACAGCTCTCTTTATTTTATTATTTTTGCGAGTTAGAATTTTAATTCCGAATCTTTTAACAGGACCTTGGAAACCTTTTCCTTTGGTAATGCTAACCACATCTACTAACCCCCCCTCAGCTAAAACATCTCGTGCTCTTATTTCTTTACCCAAACTTTTATAAGCGAAATCAAATTCATCCTTAGGTTGGTTTATTGAATTAATTTTTACTTCAATAATATCTGGTTTTTTTCTAGGTAATGATGTGTGGTATGGTTGCGTTTGAAAAATGCCTCGAATTTCACTTGTGTCATTTAAAACTTTTAGAATTTCTTTTTTAGACACTTTAGGATCATAATTATCTAAATTTGGAAGATTTATTTTCCTAGATAAATAATTATTAAATTCATGAGTATATAGCTCTCCAACAATATACTTACCATATTCATCTTCATTATAGACTCTTATCCCTATCAGGATTAATGGAGGGACTTCAATTACTGTTACTGGCTTCATCAATTCTTTTCCATAATAAGGACTATTTCTTTGATCTTCTATATAGGTTATATGAGTCATTCCCGCTTTAAATCCAGCAAAACCAAGAAAATTAATCTCATCTGAGCTATCTAACCAATGTCTTACTCGACCTTTTATTTGCGTTGCTCTCTTTCTAGGAAGAAATGCTAACGACCCATGTCTGGGAGCGTGTTTCTTACGATGACCCATCCTTTATCACATTAACTTTTGGAAATAAATTTTTTAAAACAAATAAATTTTTTCATTTAGATTTTTATTTACTAATATTCCCTTAGAGATAAAAGTGGGTTATTTAAATTCTTCTTTATAAAAAATGTTTAAATGACTTTGAAAGATCTAACTTATTTTACAGAAAAAGATAATTTGGAAGGTAAAAAAGACATATTTTTGGTTTTAGATTGTCATAATTGCCCTCATAATGAAAATGATTTCTTTAAATCCGAAAAATGCATTTATTGTTTTTTAAACATTTTATATAAATACCGAGATAGAAAATTTGACTTTCTCTCAATATTATGCAATGAGATTTTAGTTAATGCTGATCAATTCAAATTATTTTTAGATTATTTCAAGATTTTAAAAAAAATTAAAAGAGTAAATTACAAAATCAAAAAGATTAGAGATGAAAAATGTAATTATAAAGAATTTAAATGTAAGAATCTGCCTAATTTCTTTTCTCTCTCTAAAATTAAGGAATATGAATATTATAATCCAATTATAATTTATATCAATTTTAAAAATAGAATTTCTTATTTGAAGAAAAATGGTGTCAATGATTCAATTTGTCAAAATTGTATTAATTCTATTAAAACATCAGAAAAGTTTGTCCTTAGACTTCTAAATAATTTGAAAATAATACAAAAATTTAAAGATTTTCAAACAGAAAGTGGAAATTCTAAAAATATTGATAATTTCTATCAGTATATCTTTTTGGGAAAATCATTTCTATTTAATTCCATTGAAAAATTTCAAATTGGAAGCTTATTCAATGATAAAATATTATTACAGTCATATAATACTGGAAAATATGATGTTTTTAAGGTAAAAATTTATGAAAACTCAAATGAAATTGAAAAAAATTACAAAGTGGATTTTTTCTATAAGGGAGAACAACAAGAGGATTACTTCGAACAGATAAGTCAATCTCTTCATCAAAATATAGAAATTGCTGAATTTGATCAATTAATTTCCTTAGCAAGTTTAATAAAAATCTATAAAAGAGAATCTCTAAAAGTATTAGATTCAAAATATAAGTTATCAAAATCTGTGAATAAAAAAATAGGTTTTATTACAGTATTAAAAAAATTAAACTTAGAAAAATTATTTCCCTTATTAATTGATGATTTTATTGAAGAAATATTCCTTGATTCACCAAAAGATGAAGTTTACATAAATCATCAAACTTATGGCCGATGTCGAACACAAATAAGATTTAATTCGAAAGAAATCGAACGAATTAAAACATTAATTAGATTATATAGTGGTCAGAGGCTCGATTTTATGAATCCAAGTATAAAATTTGTTATTAAGAATAAACATTTTCATTGTAGATTTTCTATTGATGTAGAGCCTATCCAAATTAATAATTTTGCTTTAGATATAAGAAAGTTAAATAAAAATATTCTAACTATACAAGATTTACTAAAAAATAGAACTATAGATCCATTAATTGCAGCATTTTTATATTTCAATATTATCAGAAGAAAAAATATTACAGTTACAGGTGAAACTGATACTGGAAAAACAACACTAATTAATGCTTTAGATTTATTGACACCAAAAGAATTTCGAAAGATATATATTGAAAATATTACAGAATCATTAAATGAATTTGAATATTGTAAACATCAATTAAAATATAAGGTAGACTCCTTAGAAGAATCAATATCAAGTAATTATTCAAAAAGCAATCAAATCAAAACTCTATTACATAGAACACCGGATACTATCTACTTAGGAGAGATTTTAACAAAGGAAGAAGCAGAAGCTATGTTTCATTGTCTTGCTGCTGGATTAAGGGGTTTTCAAACAATCCACTCAAAAGATATTGATTCGCTTATAAATCGTTTTATTTATCACTTCAATATAAATAGATCATGTCTAAATGATCTTGATCTAATTATTTTAATGAAAAAAGATTTTAATAAAAGAAAGGTTGTAGGTGTGTTTGAAATTAGTAAATCCAGCGATACAAAAAATTCAATTTGTGATTCAATTTTTGAATATAATCCGGAAGCTGAAGAATGGTTGTTGACAAAACCCCTTTATGAAACAAATGTGATTGTTGAATTAACAAAATATATAGCTTTAACTAAAGAGAAGTTCTTATCATTCATTAAAATATTCAATCAAATATTCGAATTTTTATTACATAATAAAAAGTTAAGAAATATTGAGCTAGTTGATTTCTTTCATAAAATTTCATATTATTCCTTAAGAACTATAGACCAATTAGAACACTTTTGGAATAAATGGAAAAAGAATAGAAGTTTAAATCCTTAAATTAATATTCATTTATATGACAAACCTAATAGAAAAAACTCTACTAATTGGGTTTGGGATTTTTACTCTAACGATTTTTTCTTCAATATTAATTCCCTTTCTTGGAAGGTTAACAGAATTTAATTATATTGAAAAGAATGAATTAGAATCCTATATGATAATTATTGAGGAGATTAACCAGGGTATTGACTACGTTGTTGAAAATACAGATGAAATATATCTTAAAAAAATACAATATCCGGGTAATTTAAACATCACTTTTTATAACAATATTGTTAAATATGAATTCATTATTGAAGAAAAAATTTGTTATAAAATTTTAGAATACAATGAGACATTTGTAAATTGTAACTTTCACCAAATTCTACCCAAAGAATATCTTTTAAATATTTCTCGATGTTCTATTTTGATAAAAGTTAATATTATTAATTTATACTAAAAATGTTAATTAAATGAAAAATCTCGGAAAATATATCGCATTTTGTAATAAATTCAAGAATTATAATTTACCTAAATTGAAATTTAAGGTATTGAATGAAAGCTATAATTATTTCTACAGAAATTTATATAATATTAATCAAGATAACATTTATAGGGCAAGTTTTATAATCTTTTTATCATCATTTAGCTTAATTATATTACTTTCATTAATTCTAATAGAACTAAACCTTATAATAGTAATTTTATACTCAGTCATTTTATCCTTGGCTCTCTCGTATAAATTTAATGCAATTCTCTATCAAGAAATTAACAAAAAAGAATCAGAAATTAATGCAATACTATATTTAATCAAGATAGATTTTTCATTAATTTGTAAAACTTTAAAAAAGAATTCCGATTATTGTATTAGTTTTATTAAGTTAATTAAAAATTATCAGATTCCAATTTCAGGTGATTTTAAAAACATATTAAAAAGAATTCATGAAGGGAGTACACCAGAAGCCGAGTTATTAAAGACAATAACGCCTTCTAAGGATTTTAATCTATATTTAAAAAATTTAATAATCAATAATTTTGAATCTAGGGCTGAATTTAATGAGTTTAGAGAAAATACGCTACAAAAAAACTATAAAATCTTTTTAAGAGAAGTTCAATCAAAAATTAGTATTATCTTTTTTATTGGTACATTTTTTCCAATAGGATTATGTTTTTTGATATTATTTCAATTAATTAACTTAATAATTCTAATCTTACTAATTCCTCTCTATTTGTACTTCTTAAATTTTTTAAGTTCCAAATTTGTTCATAAAAATACTTATTTGATTGGTTTTCTAAATAATAACTCAAATATAGAAAAGAAAAAATTTAATGAATTTTTATTGTTTTTAAAAAGTTTTGCGATGAATTTAAAAAACAATATTTCGCCTGAAAAATCTTTTTTAAAATCATACACGCAGAATAAAAATGAATATGAGATTCTTAAACAAACCATAAAAAATCAATTAACTCGTCTCTTGAATTTTAATTGTTCATTTCATGAAATAATCCAATTTTTTAAGTTAGAACTAAAATCTATACGTTATAATTTAATCTTAGATGCAATCGAGAAATTTTTAGATGAAAATTCAAAGCTATCTTCTGAAAAAATAATTGATATTATAAACCTTGTATATAAACATCAAAAATTGGAAAAAAAACTAAATTTAATTATAAAAGGAGAGAAATTTAAAATTTTCTTCTTCATTTTTCTCCTACCGATTTTAATTGGGGCAATTTCAGGAATGTTTCCTTTTTTTGTGGTAATGACAAGAAATATAAATTCAGTAACTCCTATAATCTCAATTGGTTTTAATAATATAATAAATCTTTACTATATAATCTTACTATCTTTCGTATTTATCTCAAGTATATCCATTACTTCCAATAATTTCTTGAATATTATTAAATACCAGAACAAATTTTTAATAATCATAATTTCTAACTTACTCTTCATCTTAACGTTTATCTCTTCATTTATAAATATAATGAATATTGTCTAAAGTAAGATAATGCTTAATTAAGAAATTATGAAAAGATAGAATAATTCTATAACTAAATACATCCCAATAAACATATTTATGAGTTTAGAATAAAAAAAAAGGAATTTGAAAAAGTTAACGTTTTCTAAATTATTAATATATACAAAAATTTCAAATTTATATATTACTAAATAAAAGGGAACTAATATAATTAGGAAAATTAATAAAGAAATCAAAGTTGTTAGCATATCAACAGAAATTGCAGAATATATAAAGATGAATATAATTATACTAAACATCAATAAAAACTCAAATAAAAAAATACTGAACTCTAACATTTCTTAAACAATATGATTCTTAAAGTATTTAAAGGACTCATAATATAATTGCAAATTAAATTTTTAACAATACTGATCTGAATTAACCTTATTATATTTGGTAAAATTAAGTTTTTATTAACGATATAATTGTTACAAAAGATTATATAAGAAAAAACGCTGATTAATATTATGAGAAATTTAAAATTGAAAGGGCTTAAGTATAGCAAGGGGAAGTATCACCTATATAATGATCGATTTGTATTTTTTCCCCCTCAAGTACTCGATATTTTATCCTCTATTTATGGAGAAGGGGTAAAATCTTTATTAGTTTGGCTCGGTAAGAAGGCAGGTTGGACATTAATTCAGAATTGGGATGAAAATTTAAAACCAAAAACATTAGAAGATCTAATGAATCAATGCTGTAATATTTTGAGTAATCATGGATGGGGGCGTTTCGAACTAAAAAAAATTACTGAGGATTTAATAATCATAGATCTTTTTCATAATATTTCCTCAGAATTGGAAAACAAATCTAAATATTTCTGTTATTTTGTGACGGGATTATTAACTGGTATTGGAGAATTTGCACTTTATAGAGTAAATGTGTCTGAAACTCAATGTTGTTTAGAGGAATTAAGATTAGATTACTGTGAATACAAAATAGAAAGGATAAAGTAAATAAAAGCCTCACCAAGGATCCCATTCTTCTGGATTCAATTCCTCATTATCATTGTCTTCAATCTGTTTTTCAGTAGTATCAGTCTTTATTTGAAATAAATTACCATTTAATTCTGGTACTTCTTCTTGAGTCTCTTGTTGCTCATTTTCAATCAATTTCAATTCTTCATCATTAATAAGAGGGTCTTCTCCAATAACAACGTCTTTAAAAGCTGAAATTAAAGAAAGGAAGTTAAAAAATTCTTCTTTGGTCATCTCAACTCTTACTGTATTATCATTATTAATAAGAGCTAGTTTGATAATCCGGACTTCACCACTAATCTCAACAGAAGTTATTTCAATAATCTCATTTTTTTTTTTTAATTGAATTTTCCACGAAGTTTCTCTTGTTTTTTCAATTTCCATTTTTTATTTTTCACATTAAAAAATTATTAAAATTCATTAATTTAATAAAAATTATTTAATATAAAATTAATCTGTTCTTTATTTTTAAAACATTAGTTTTATTATGCAGACAGATAAATAAGTAAGGATAATTATTATGATAAATGGTGAACGGAGTTGAACTAATATTTCGATTGATCTTTTTTTATAATTAAAAACTAGAAAAATGGATTTAAGTCTAATTTTCTCTTCCTGATAATCACTTAATTTTGAAAATTGTAAGAATCTATAAAAGCTTTTAATAAAAAATCTCTTGAAAATTGAATATTTTAAATTTAAGTTAAAGAGAGTAATAAATGAAGAATTTACGTTAAGTATATTATTTAAAATATAATTTAATATGAATTTTGCCATAAAAAAGAATGAAAGTAACAAAAAGTAAGAAGTAACAAAATTTAGATTTAAATATTCTAGGGGATGAGTAATAAATATCAAAATTATTAATTTTCCATCACCTCCACCTATTACTTTTAGATTAAACAATAGAAGTGAAGGAAGAAAAGCTAATAAAAAAAAAAAATTTTTCCAAATACAAATATCACATATTTGTCGAAATATGAAGTACTTTCACCTATATTAAGAATAAAACTAACAGTAAAAGCGAACTTTAAAAGATTATTTGGGATTCTACGAAATTTTAAATCTAAATATGATACAATTGAAAAAGTAATAGTGAAAAAAAATACAGTTGTTAGAATGACTATAGAGATCATATTATTAAAAATCTCCTTCCCAAATTTCTATAAAATTTCTTAAACTCCTTGCTTTCACATTTTCTATTTTATATCTAAATATTTTTATTCTTCCAAAATTTTTTTCTTGGATTAAATTAAGCTTCTTTAGGTAATTCAAGTGCCGTAAAACACAAGAATAATTTAATCTTGTTTTACTAATAATTAAAGAGATTGTTAATTCTTCATTTATTGCTAAAGTTTTTAGAATTTTAACTCTAGCTCGTGATCCTAATAAATCTTCTATCAAATTTTTTTTTTCCAAATTATTGACAATCAAATTTTAAAACCTTTAGAGTTTAATATTTCTATTGTATTTTTTTCTAAATTAGGTAAACTTAAATCAGTAATTTTGATAATTGCACGCCTACCCTTTATTTTTTCGCTAATAACATTAGTTTCTATGATATTTTCTCTTTTAAATTCTTGGAGATAATTCCATACTTGCGAATGAGATTTAGGTCTTAAACCTAAATTTTCACATACCACATTATAACTTTTTAAAGCGTCATTAAACGAAATTTCAATTTGCTCACTATTATTTAAAGCTTTGATAATAGCAAGCAAGAATATTCTTTTCTGAGAATTCATATATTCTAAAATATCCAATGCAGAAAAGGGAAGTAAATCTTGATTTCCCTGCCTAATACATTCAGCATTTACGTATTTCAGATTCTTACTTTCAGCAATTTTACATGATCTCCACAGAATATTTAATCCGGTTCTAACATCACCAGAACTAAAAGTAATCTCAGATATGGTTTCAAGCATTTTATTAGATAGCACATTTTTTTTAAGACTTATATCTGCTCTATATTTTAAGATATCATAAATTTGGTCTTTTGAATAATTCTTAAAATTAATTATATTTCTTTGCAGTGTACTCATCGTACTGTTATCTAAATTATTTAAACATGAAATATCTCTTACAATTCCAATAATTGACAATCGTTGATCCCCTTTTAAGGTGTCATCGTTAATCCGGGTTAATGAATATATTAAATCTTCATGTTTATTTATAAGATAACTTAATTCATCTAATCCAATTAATAAATGTAAATCATGGTGACATAGAAATTCAATCAGAATATCTAACAGATCTTGTGAAGAATATCCCCGTTTCGGAAATTTATTATCTATTAGTTGGATCAACTTGATTAACACTTTATAACTTGTTCTTTCTTTCCTACAATTAACATGAACATATTTTATATTTGTATCTCGTTTTTTTGAGACTTTTTCTAGTAAGATTCCAAATAATTTTACAGTAGCAGTTTTTCCAATTCCTGTTTTTCCAGTTATTAAGATTTTTCTTGATATTGAATTTGGGTTAGTAATTAATCCAAGAAAAAGTTGAGATAATAAGGAAATTTCTTTATCTCTATGTGGCAATTTATCTGGGATGAAATTAATATCAAGTTTACTCTCATCCTTAAATATTGACGGTCTCCTTAGTAATTCTTCAAAATACTCCATAATCAAATGATTTATTAAATGAGACTTTATGATGATTTAAGAAAATAATCGTTTATAATAAAGGACGGAGTATTAATTTTTTAACCCAGAATTTTAAATATTTTTCTTGAATTTATGCCCTTTTTTTTCTAAAAATCACGCTAGACTCTTTCGAAACATAACTTAGCTATGACTCAATAAAAGAAGAGTCTCAGATTTATGTCGAGTCTGGGAAGGTTAACCTTTTATTAATATAATTTTAATAAGGCTTTAAATTGTTTAAAAACCGTATATTTTTAATTCAATATCTAATAATTAAATCTGTTAGTAACTTTTTACTTTTACTTCTTTTATTAGTTAGTATATAAGAAAAAAGTATTAATATTATTACCAAAATGGAAATAAAAGAAAAGAAGTTAACTTGAAAGGAATTATATATTTCAGAATATACATCCTGATTTAATTTTAAATCTAAAGATAAAGTTTTGTTATCTAAAAAATAAGTTCCATTAAAATAAATATTAACTATGAGTTTTTGGCTTTTTTGGTCAAAATTAAAAAATTCTTGAGAGATATTAATTGTTAAATTTCCAAACTTATCAGTTTCATATTCTTTGATAAATACTGGTGTTTTATTATCGATAATCTTCAAAAGAATGTTATAATTAGCTAGATGTTTTAAGGATTGATTAAAATAATAGTAGAATCGCAAATTTATTTCCAATTCTTCATTTTTTTTCAGAGTTTCACTAAATCTATTAATATCAATAAGTATGGGATTTTTCTCAACGAATATTTCATAAACGAATTTTGAATCATTAAAGATTCTGTTATTTGTAATAAAAAATATTAAAAAATTTTGCCCCAATTTTAAATGTGTGAGGGAGGATATTTGGAAGCTAATAGTCCCTCTTGTATCTGTTGTGTAATTAGAATAATATATTATTATATTATTAAAAGATGTCATAAATTGTATTGTTTCATTAGTTAAATTAAAAACACTTTCTGATGATTCAGTATAAAATTTTGCGATAAGAGATACTTTTTCACCTATTTTTATATGATCTTTATATCCAATTAATTCACATTCGACATTTCTTTTTATGGCTCTAATTTCTATTGTATCTAAATAAGTATACATAGTATTTGTCGTATCAATTTGAAAATAAAAGATAAAAAACTTTATAAAGAGTATATATGAGTCATTTCTAGGATCTAATATAAATTCTTCAATATTTACAGTCCAATTCTGTTCATGAGTTCCAATCTGATTATTTTTTGAAGAATTCCATATAATTTGATCGGAGTCATCTAATATATGGATTTGAATATATGCGATTTCGTTAGCAGGATTAAAATATAATTCCCAAGATGCAAATATATTAATATCTTCATTTATATAATATTCAGTTTGATTTGTATCCAAAGTAATTAAATTACAATTAAAAGCATTAACAGGATTGATTATAGTTAAAAATTCTACTATTAATAGAATTGGAAGTATTATATCATATTTTTTTTTCACACCATATTTTTCTAATTTAAAATATAAAAACCCAAATAATTCCAAAAAAATTTATTTTACTAAATATTTAATTTCAAAATAAGAAATGATAAATAAATGTAATCGAAATGGGAAAAGTACGAACAATTTTAATAAAAAATGTTTCAAAAGAATTAATAAACAAATACCCAAATGTGTTTACCACCGATTTTGAAAAAAATAAAAAATTATTGGATAAATATCTTGAAGTAGATTCAAAACATTTAAGAAATAGAATCTCAGGATATATTGTAAATTTATTAAAAATAAGGGAAAAAGAATAAATTTTCCAACTCAAATTTGTACCTTTTACTATTAAAATTTAACTAATTTTAAAGATTTTATCGATAATGGTTAATGAAAATATAAAAAAAATGGCAGATCTTCTTAGATCTGGAAGTACTATGCTAAACATGGCTTGTCCTATTTGTAATAACCCAATCTTTCGAAATAAAAACGGAACAATTTTCTGTCCAACATGTAATAGAAAAGTTTTAATTACAAACAATCAAAATCATACCAATAAAAGAACTGAGATATACAATAATAAAGTACCAGGAACTAATAATCAAAACAGACAGATTGAGGTATTGTCTTTATTACAAGATGTACTATTTGAAAAATTAGAAATGGTAACTGATAAATTAAAAAATGAGACTCATTTACAGTTGATAGAAACATACACTAAGATGTTATTAAATTTTCTCGATCTTCTTAATAAAATATCTGTTAAGAGAGATAAAATAGGCAAATAAGTTATTCCTCTAGTTCAAAATTTAGATAACTTGTCCTTTAAGTTATGAATAAGAAAAATCTGTATAGATTAGTGCTTCTGCCGGGATTCGAACCCGGGTTCCGAGGGTGAGAGCCTCGTATGCTTAATCCTAATCATAGTTTACTGATAACTAAGTTAGATTGACCGGACTACACTACAGAAGCAGAAATTTTGTATCTTTTATGAATTCAAAAATGTTATAATAAATAAATTTAGATAATTTAAAAAATTTAATATGACCTAAATTCGACCTAATCCACCTTAGTGAATTATTAAATATAAACTAATATAGGATTATTCAAAAATTATACAATTTTAATTATAAATTTCAAATTGGATGTTTAATTATAAAGAATGGCTTTAAAAGGTTTACATAATGATCTCTAATAGAATACTCAGCAATGTGTGTGGCTTGAGATATGATTTTTTGAGTTAAAATTGCTTTTTGATTATATTCTTTACCCAATAATTTGTCTGCGAGATATATAATCGCTCCTGTCAAAATAAAGGGATTTCTCCCACCTCTATTCCACAATGGTAATTCTTTTAAAATCTCACGGCACTTCACTAGTAATTTATTTTGAAATTCAGCAGCAGACCATAAAATTCCTTTTTTTACTAATCTCGGTTTTAAGTCTTTATGTTTTATAACTTCATCTATAAGTCTAATGAGATAATCTTCACTTTTATGAGGTGATGATTCATTATTCAAAAGATGCTTATATCTTATACCATCTCTTAAAATTAACCTTGGATTTACCCGATGACCAAAATTTTGAAATGCTTTAGAGATTTCATTAATCGTTATTGGAGCATTATGGTATTCTTTCCGTGCTGCAAAAAAAATACAAAATGCTATGAGTGAGATGTTATTAATTACTTTTTCTTCAGATTTAATAATTTTTTTATAATAATAAGCAGCATTATTCCGGATATTTTTGCTTAGGTTGAGATATAGCGAAATCTTGTTTAAAATATTAAAAACTCTATATTCAGTTTCATGATTTTTGATTCGTAAAAATTGAGCATAGTTTTTTTTTAATCTTCGAAATAATTTCTGTTCACTAGGAGGTAGAAGTTTTCCGCTTTTATCTTTTAAATATTTAGATTTTTCATAATCAATAAACGAACCTAATCCGCCTATGAAATCAGTTCGTTCTCCTAATGCTACATATTGTTTGCTTAAATTACTTTTGTTTTTTAAATCATTAAAAATAAAAGCCGTTTCTCTAAAGAATTTATTAATTACTAATCCACATTCTTTACAGATTTTTTCATAACTATTTATGATTATATTGCCTCCACATTCCGGGCAATTTTCAGTATCTTCACTACAATTTTTAATATGGCTAATCTTGATCACGTTAATTTCTATTTTAAGTTTAAGACTTAATGTCAATATTAATTTTATTTTGTAGAACAACGGTATCGTTAATGATATTGATGTTCCTATGAAATGAAATAAAATTCTATTGGGAAAGAGAGAGAAAGTTGAAAGTAAAAAAGTATGAATTTAAAATGTTATATTTAGAATATTGTTAATCAAAAACCTGAACTAATGATGATAAAATTAGTTAATAAAATGATTTGAATTAAAATGCATCAGAACACTAATAACCTAGGAAAAATCAAGAAAATTTCAACTAATAATTGTGAAATATTGGAAAATATTATAAATAAGCTTAAGCAAATTATTAAAGGGAAAAGAGAGATTATGTACTCAGATATTATAAATCTAATTATTAGAGAAGGTTATATAGGAAAAAATTATAACCTATTAATTTTATGGTGCAATTATAAAATTAGACTAGGAAAAATATTTGTAGAATTTGAATGAATTCTCACGTTTTTTAGTAAAGTTGAGTTCTGCATTTAAATATCTTGTTAAAAAAAAATTTAAAATATCACAAAGCAATTATAAATACTAAATTATAATAATACGTATTAATATATTTAAATAAAAATTACTAGAATATTTCATCAACAAGATGCTCTTTTTACGAAATATGTTGGAAGGAGCAACATTTTACATAAAAATTTATTAATTAAGGTATGAATTTCAATGGTTAGATTTACAGCAGATCATAAAGTATATATAAAACTTTTATATTGGGGGATGGCAGGATCAGGAAAAACAACAATCGTAGATACGCTTTATAGATACACTAAAGAAAATGAAATAGATATTGAACCTACTGGAAATTTAACAAAAATCTCAATGGCAAGTGGATCAACATTATATTTTGATAGAGGTATTTTTCAATCAACAAAGCAAAAGAGTCGAGGAAAAGTTTTTTATCATGTATACACTGTTGCTGGCCAGAGAAGATTCTCACCTTTAAGAAAAAAAATATTTAAGGGGACCGATGGAGTTATCTTCACCGTTGATTCACAAACCCACTTTTTTGAAGATAATATAGAATCGTTAAAAGAACTGAAAAATGTTACAAGAGAGAAATTAATTAAAGAAATACCTCTTATAGTTATGCTCAATAAACAAGATCTCACAGAAGTAATTGGTGAAGAAGATTTTAAACAAGTTTTAAAAGATGAAAAATTATGGTATGAACCTGATCATAAATTATATATTTGGAATCCTATAATTTATAATTCTTGTGCTTTGTATGAGCAAAGAAAAAATGTATATCGTAGTTTTATTGAATGTGCTAGAAGAACAGGGTTATACCAAATATATGGTGATGGAGAGGCTCCAATCGGAGACAATTTTAAAGAATTCCGTGATATTTGAACTTTTAAAACTTATTAGAATTAATACAGGAAAAATATATTGATTTCCTATTTTTCTTAATCTAAAAAAAAAATTTATAATGATCTAAAAGATTATTGGGCATTAATTAAGGTTGTAAAAATTCGATGAAAAGAACTAAACAAAAATGATCTACGATAAGTAGGAATGATAAATTATAGTTACTTTGAGGATTATAAAAACCTAAACGCCATTTAAATTATTTTCTGTAATTTAAATAAAGTATAAAAAGCTTTCTTCATTTAATTTTTGTAGATTTAAAAAATTGATGTGATTAAAAACGGGATTATATAATAATATTAAGGAAAATTTACCAAAACAATTTTCAATTTTTCAAATAATGAGTCTTTTAGGAATTGACGCTGTAGAAGTACGTAAAGTGAGAAATTTATTAAAACAATTCTATCTACAAGGTTATATAAAAAGAATATCTAAAAATATGTACCTAAAGACTGAAAGCGAGAATAAAAATAAGAATTAGTTATTAATACTAAGATTAATGTTCAATTGTGGAAAGATAAATCTAATTAATTCATTAAAGGAATCTAATACTCCCTTTCCATTTATTGCTATTGTTTTTTTCAAAGAAATATGTCTAAACCTATGAAGATCTATGTAAGATAAAAAATCATCTTTCTCTAAATTTTTTTTCTCAAAAATATCACATTTATTCAATGAAATTACGATGGGAATATTATAAAAATTAGATCCAAACAACGTTTTTAATTCATTCCAAGATCTTCTATTATGTTCTAAACATTCAATTTGAGGATCAACTACAAAAATTAATCCATCTACACCATTTAAAGTAGCAGGCCTAGTGCTTGCATAAAAATCTTGACCTGTTGCAGAATAAATTAAAAATTTTAGCCCCCATTCAGCGCCTTCAAAATGCAATACCCCAAAATCGAAAAATAAGGTACGTCCTACCGAACTATCAATTGATTTGACAGTATGTTCCTTATTAAAATAAGAGAAAAGAGATTTTATTGAAGTTGTTTTACCTGACATTGCAGGGCCATAATACACTATTTTAACTTGTAAAGTTTTATTATCATAATTAAAAATCATAATATTATCTAACCCCAAAGTGAAACTATTTTATCACCCATAAAAGCCTTTTTACCATCCTCGATTAAGGTCGAAAAATTTTCTCCCCATTCTTTATCAATAAAGGAAAGAATTCTTTCGATTGGTGCTTCTTCATAATCTATTGTTTCTAAAAGAGTTTTACTGCCAATCCGAGTTTGAATTCCTATATCATTAAGCAGATTTAATCTAGATAAGATAAAAAAAGCTCTCTTTGAACCCGAATAAAAATTTTGGACTTCCCTTTTGAATATATTTTTTTTTAACTCATTTTTTTCTTCTTCAAAGTCTAATAAAGTTTTTAATAAATCTTTATCAAGTTGATTTGTTGTTATTTTATCTGATGATAGCACTCTCTTCATTTTTGCTATGGATTTTTCAGTATCTTGAGATATTTTTTTAAATGTATTTTGTTCAAGTGTTAAATCTATTAATTTTAAATTAATACCTTCAACCTTTATTGAAATGGTATCAGATGAAATTGTAATAAACAGTAAATCTTTTGCTTTTTCTTTAATTAAATTTTTGATATAAACTACTTCATCTTTTTTTTCAGGAATTATTAATCCAATAAGCCATGAATCTACATTATCAAATTGATTTAAGGCTTTAATTGAAACACTACAAGGACACCTGATATGGGCACGTTGAGAATTATAATCAACATTTTCATTTGATATTAGATTTTCATAATCATTTATTGAGATAAAATCGGTATAAAATACATAATCTTTTCGAAAATTGACAAGTTCCGAAAGTTCAATCAAAAAGTTATCAATCTTATCTGAGTCTTCCCCTAAAACTATTATCGGAATTCTATCTAATAAACAATATAAAATTATAGAATTATAATTCCGTTTTAATTTATCTAAAAAGGTAAAAAAATTCATTAGCTCACCATATCACTTTATTATTAATTCCCCCAGCATTCTCTTAATATCAAATGTTCTATGATCTTTGATTTCTGAGGCTTTTTTAACAAGACTATCGATTTTCTTAGAAAATTGAGGGAGTATTAGTCGTATCAAACCTAATTTTTGTCTCTGTTTTCCTATTTCAGTGCTAAAAATTGCTTTACCTAATCCATCAATGAATTGAAATGAATTTTGACAGTCAAGTAGAATTCTTTCTGCTTGCATTTTTTTTAATAACCAAGCACATCTATTAGCTGTTTGGAATAGTGAATAGCTCATTGCTGAGATCTTATCTAGCTTTTCAGTATCTATATCAATTTTCTTCAAGATTTTAGAAGCGATAAATCCTCCCTCGATTGTTATAAAAGCATAATTTAGATCTGGAATAGTTACAGAAATATTCTTCAAGACTTTTCTTAATTCTAAGGATATAGCTTCTGAAAAGCTTAAGGAAAAAGAAGATAATATTAAATCTAAATCTTCAGTATCTTTAAGATTGAACCCTTCGATAATACTCTGGATCTTCTGATTATTAAACTGAATTAATGGTGGTTTAAAAGATTCTCCCGATGTTATTAGGGTTGTTTTAATTTTTTTTAAACATTCACTGGTTTGTAAGAAGATACCACCCAAATTTATGTTTGGTTGTGCTGTTATTGCGATAAAAAATTCGTGGTCACTATCTAAAATACCCTGTGTTTCTAATATTTTATTTAGTGAAGTATGTAATGGACTATTCAATGGAGCGATTAAAATTTTTGCTTTCTTTCCTTCTATTAGGATATATTTTAAATCCTCTGGATGTAAGTGGATTCCAACATTGAATATTGCACTAGTTGCTGAACTTACATTAAAAATCTCATCTTTAGAAAACCATACTCCCGTTGATTGAATGGGATTCCCATCTCGCTGAGTTAATACTGCATTTTCTACTCCTTTGAGCTGTTTTATTTGATCTAAGTGGATTCCAATTTTATCTTTTAGATGCATTTTAAACCATAATTTCTCTTTTTGAAATGATATTCTTTAATTTTAATAGAGATTTTTAAACTACGAAAATTTATTTAGAAAGCTTACGCCTTCATAGAAAAACAAAAAAATTTAAAATACATTGTACCTTTATAATATATTAGCAAATCGCATCTTAACCGGTGTAAGCTTGGATTACGGTAAACTTCCGTTATATGAAGAGTTCAATCATAGATGCGGTATAAAAAATGTAGTTATATATTTGATAAATATAACTGAAGAAAGTTAAATTAAGAACCCCTAAGAATAGCGACATTTCAATTCCAATTAATAATTTAAGTTTTAGCTAAAGATTTCATAAGAATTAATTCCGGTTGATCCTGCCGGACCCGACTGCTATTTGGGTGAGAATAAGCCATGCGAGTTGAATGGGATACCTAAATTTCCCATGGCAAACTGCTCAGTAACACATGATCAACTTACCCTATAGAGAAAAATAACCTCGGGAAACTGAGGATAATATGTCATAGTTGAATAGGCTTGGAAAAGTTATTCAATAAAAAGGATAAAAAAAATGGTTTTTATCTGCTATAGGATAGGATCGTGGACGATTATGGTTGTTGGTGAGGTAAAGGCTCACCAAGCCGATAATCGATAGGGGCCGTGAGAGCGGGAGCCCCGAGATGGGTACTGAGACAACGACCCAGGCCTTACGAGGCGCAGCAGGCGCGGAACCTCCGCAATACACGAAAGTGTGACGGGGTTACCCAAAGTGTTCAATTCTGAACTGTGGTAGGTGAGTAATGTCCCCTACTAGAAAGGAGAGGGCAAGGCTGGTGCCAGCCGCCGCGGTAAAACCAGCTCTTCAAGTGGTCGGGATAATTATTGGGCTTAAAGTGTCCGTAGCCGGTTTAGTAAGTTCCTGGTAAAATCGGGTAGCTTAACTATCCGTATGCTAGGAATACTACTATACTAGAGGGCGGGAGAGGTCTGAGGTACTACAGGGGTAGGGGTGAAATCTTATAATCCTTGTAGGACCACCAGTGGCGAAGGCGTCAGACTGGAACGTGCCTGACGGTGAGGGACGAAAGCCAGGGGAGCGAACCGGATTAGATACCCGGGTAGTCCTGGCCGTAAACGATGCATACTAGGTGATGGCATGGCCATGAGCCATGTCAGTGCCGTAGGGAAACCGTTAAGTGTGCCGCCTGGGAAGTACGGTCGCAAGGCTAAAACTTAAAGGAATTGGCGGGGGAGCACCACAAGGGGTGAAGCCTGCGGTTCAATTGGACTCAACGCCGG